>JACCDX010078850.1_pt1 | contig 35398 bp, 11 predicted proteins | sample 7449681 | NCBI WGS metagenome assembly JACCDX01 (sample SAMN15323450, study PRJNA562643) | freshwater metagenome | isolation source: river surface water | place: USA:Blue River Watershed | collected 2017-08-18
ATCGCATTTGCGCCTTGCCCAGAAGATGCTCCAAACCCATTTGCGACCCAGATATTTGGTGCCCCAGTGTTGGAAACCGTCAAGGAATTTGCGCGCGTTGCACCATTCACTTCCAGCGAATACAGGGGATTGGCAACGTTGATACCCACATTATTGTACATTTCATTGATTGTGACTGTATTATTCAAGGTCATTGAAGATGTATTTACCAAAATTTGATTCGTGGAACGAGTGAAATTTGGAACCGATCGACTATACACATTCAAATTTGGCAAAACAAGATCTGCCGATGAAAGGGTTGTGTGTCCGATACTCCGCCCAGCCGTCACACCAGTTGTTCCACGACCCGTCCATGTAATTCCGTCTGGACTGGTTGCGTAGCGGTGATTTCCTTCTCCTACTGCCACCCACTGACGACCGGTCCAAGTAACGCCGTATGCCGTCGATAACACGTTATTTGGGTATGTCGTATTACTCACGGTGCCGATCCAGTTGATTCCGTCCGAACTGTAATATAGGGAATATGTGCCAGAACATGCGATAACCCATATTGTACCGTTCCAAGCAATATCATATACCACCGAAAGGCCAGATACCGTTACTGGGTCCCAGAAAATACCGTCTCGACTTATCGCGATATAATTTATACCATGACCCACCGCGATCCAATAGCTACCATTCCAGGCGACCTTGCGACCACGTGTGGAAAAGATATCTGTCGCACGACTCCAATTCACGCCGTCTGTTGAATATAGAATGGAGGATGACCCAGTTGCCTTTTCCCCTACCGCAACCCACAAGGATCCATTCCAGGCAATTCCATAGCCCCCAGAAAAGACCGATTGCATCGACCAACCCCCCCAGGAGGTTCCTCCTGACGTTGGGGCAGTGGTGGTTGTTGCAATGCTTCCGTTATTCAGACCAACCGCGACATACCGTGTTCCATTGAATGCAATATCATTGATTGTACCCATTGGACTGCCTCCACTGGTCAGTGACATTGTAACCGATGTCCAATTTGATCCATTTGGACTTGATAATATTTTTGTTCCAGAGCCTTCCCCTGCTGCAATAAATAGGAGTCCATTCCAAAGCACCGAATTTACACTTGTTGTAATGGTATTACCAGCACCGGTCCAATTTGAACCATTGTCTGTAGAATAGGCCAATGTGGTCGTACCAGCTCCACCTGCGACCAGTACATTGGATGTCCAGGTATTATTAATTGTACCAGTACCAGCCACTGCCAGATTTGTAAAGTCCCCTGTATTAAAAGCAAGTGTCCCTGCTTCGAAACGTGCGGTACTCATGAGCATCGTCGCAATGGTACTCGTGTAAATAAGAACCGTACTGAGAGTGGAAATCTCCGCAAGCTGACTGCTAATGTAGTTTGTATTCACACTACTCGTGAAAACTTGGATGGTACTCGCATTACTGGCACGGAGAAGAGTTGTGCTGATATTGCTTGTAGTGATAGAACTGCTGTAGATGAAGGAGGTGCTAATGGAAGAGGTTACAAGGGATTGTGCGCTGATGAATGATGTACTTACTCCACCAATCTGTGCAAAGGGGGTACTGAGATAATTTGTCTGAAGACTGCTTACAAACACCTGCGCAGAACTGATATTACTGGCTTGGAGGAGTGTTGTGCTGAAATTGCTGGCCACAATGGTACTACTGTAGATGAAACTTGTACTGATGGAGGATGTCTGAATAAACTGACTGCTGATTGAAGTAGTACTTAATGAGGCAATGCGAGAGGCCCCATTGACATCTAAGAGGAATTGGGGGGCATTTGTACCAATACCGATCGAGCTTGTGATAAGGCCAATCGAACTCATATAGGATGCGGTAAGGGATGTTGTCGTCGTGGAGAAGGAGGAAATACTCGAGACAAACATGGTATTCGCCTGAAGGGATGATGTAAATGACTGGGTGGTTACAATCGAACTCGCATTGATCGAACTGGTAAAGAAGTTGTTTGCCAGAATGGTACTCGTATTGATCGAACTCGCATTGATCGAACTGGTCAGAATGGTACTCGCAAAAATGGAACTCGTATTGAGAACACGGCTGTTTTCGATGGAGGTTGTAAAATTGCTCGTATTCAAGAGGAGGGAACTTATGCTATTGGTCGCAAGGCTCGAGAGGTAGGCCTGACTATTATTGCGAAGTTGTCCATTCACATCGAGGGAAATGGTGGTCGAAGGAAGGATATTAATTCCCACATTATTGTTCGCATTATTGACAAACAGACTATTATTCAGAACAGCGGTAGTCGATGTAATCAGAAGCTGATTGGTCGATTGCGTGTAATTCGGCACGCCCTGGCTGTAAATTCCAAAGTTGCTCATCTGGAGATCTGGATTTATGTTGGAACTGAACGCATAGGATCGTCCTGAAGTTCCAAATGTTGAGGAACGCTGTGTCCAAGTAATTCCATCTGGACTGGTCAGAATAATCTTTCCAGAACCTCCTGCGAGCCAAATTGAGCCATTCCATGTAATCGAATACCCAATCAGTCCAGAACCAAACTGTTCTCCAACACCTGTCCAAGTAATACCATCAAACGAATATGCGATATTGTTTGTTCCATTTCCTACCGCAACCCACATACTACCATTCCATGCGACGGCGCGTACTGCTGCAAACAGATCGGTACTCCCTGGTACAGCGGTCCATGAAGTTCCATTATAACTATAGGCAAGGGCATTTGTACCTTCTCCACCCGCAACCCACATTGTTCCATTGTAGGCAACACAAAGTCCTGCGGTAGAAAATACGCTTCTACTTGAAGGTACCGCCGTCCATAAAGATCCATTCGGACTTGTTGCAATTGTATTCGTGGTGCCTTCTCCTACCGCGATCCAAATACGACCATTGGTGGCGATTCCATAACAGGCAGCAGAAAATTGAACACTTGTTACGGAAGTCCAAGTAAAACCATCGACACTTCGTAAAATCTTATTTGCACCACTTGAACCGCTACATCCTGCCAGATAGGTACGACCATCCGTTGCTAACGCAAAGCACGATGTAAATGCAGGAGGAGAACTAATCGATGTCCAAGAAGTTCCATTTACACTTGTTGCAATTGTATTTGTCCCCAAAATATACTTTGATCCGTCATAGATTACCACATTAATTGGTTGTGTGTATGTATTCGCAACATCTGTCCAGGTTATAAAATCATCACTGTATTCAATTCCTGTACCTCCTTCGCCGACTCCTACCCAGCGACGCTGAATTGGCCGATTGATCAAGGTTGTGAGGCCATTGGCAGTCAAAGTACTCGTAAAGAGTTGTTGGGTACTGATCGTACTTACAAGAATTGTATTTGTACTCAGACGCAAGGGAATACTTGCGATTCCTCCAGCATTCGAGTTTGTATCCGTGGTGAAAGCGATCGCACGATTGTCCAACATCAGACGACCAGATGATAAATACATGCCCTGATACAACCCTGTTGCTCCAGAAGTATCCGCAGCCAGGCGAATCGAACTCGTAAACAGATTGGTCGTACTGATCGTACTCGCAAACATCGATCCATTTATGTGAAGGTTATACTGAGGGGCTGTGGTACCAACCCCTACAAGGCCATTTACATCCTGAATAAAAATGGAACCAGTATTGTCGCGATTGGTACGAAGTAAGATATTTCCACCATCAATCGTGGTACGAATCGAAAAATCATTCGTGGCAATGTTTGAATGACCCAAGAAGGCACTTTGTACATTGGTCTGGCGATTGAATTGAATGACGGTAGAGGTATTATTTGTATCACTATTTGGACCATTAATACGGATGGGTAATCCTGTATTCGATAATTGTAACTGTCCATTCACCGTAAGGGCAGCGCCAGCTACCAGATTCTGTCGTGTATTGATCCCAACTCCCTCACTATTCATATAGATCCCTGGAGTTACCGAATTATTGGCACCATACTGGAGACCATACGTATTTGTGACCCCAGTATTATTGCCCCCTAAAAACCCTTGACCAACACGAAGATTTGTATTCGACTGTACATCTTCCGTGTAAAATTTGGTCGATGTCCCACTTGTTCTTGTTACGGTAAGCGTCGCATTTTTTGTGGTGGCGGTGGTCGTCCCTTCAAAAATTTCAATGTTCGCCCCAGTATTGTTCTGAAGCATAGTTACATTGGGGGTTGTTAAGACATTTGATAATTGCGCATTGTGACGAATATAGTTTCCAGAAATTTCAACACGTGTGGTTGTATTCCCCAACCCTATACGATTATCCACCGGATTCATTCGTACAAACCCATTCCCCACATTCAGATTCGACCCAACATGAATACTACTTGTAAAGGTTGAAATGGTACCCATCGAGGCAAACGCCGTCAAGGTAATTGTGGCCGTACTCAGAACATTCAACGAACTTACATTCATTGTACTTGCCTGGACATTATTCAAAAAGGCAAGATTGGTTGCCGAAAGATCCTGTGTTTGTAAGGAAAGGGTGCTGATATTTATCGTACTCAGAGCGGGTGTGGTAAGGGAGTTTGTGAGAGAAATCACCGAGCCACCCAGGCGTACTGTACTAATCGCAAAGCTACTCAGATTTGTGGTACTGACCCAAGGGGCTGTCAGAGAGTTTGTGAGGGCAATCGTGGAACCAATCACGGAATTCGTACTGATTGTATTCGTGCTCACATTATTTGCGTACACATTATTGGTACTAATATTTATGGTACTTGTCCATGGAGTTGTAATTGAATTTGCCAAAGAAATTGCAGATCCACCAAGAATCGATGTACTAATCGCAAAGGTACTCAGATTTGTGGTACTGACCCAAGGAGTCGTAAGGGAGTTTGTGAGGGCAATGGTGGAACCAATGACGGAGTTCGTACTGATTGTATTCGTACTAATATTTGTCGCGCGAATAAATGTTGTACTGATATCCGCTGCCTGTAAGGAAAGATGTACAAAGGCCGTGCTGGTAATCATCGAACTTGTATTCAAATTCGAGGACGCATTTACATTTCCATTCACATCCAACACATATCGTGGATCATTCTGTACTGCGTTGTATCCAATTTCGAGGCGCGCAAGATTTGTCCCACTGACACTTTGTGTGGAGGCAAAAAGACTACTAATGTAGAGCGTACGAATAAAGGCATTTCCTGAAACATCCATCGAAAAGCCTGCCAAGGGAGTTACCGTATTCACCGCAATGTTTCGTGTGAAATTGCTTGCGGTACTCACCATCGATCCAAACAGAGTATTGGTACTGATATTTATAGTACTCAGCCCTGGTGTAACAACGGTGGTTCCCACACTTATACTTGACGCATTCAGAGCGGTGGTACTTGCCCATCCGTGTATCAGTGTATTTCCTCCAATAAATACATTCGAAGTTGTCGAAAGAGTATCCGTAAAAAGACGAACGGTGGAAATTGTACTTCCAGTAAATGTACTGGCAATGTATCCTACCGTACTATAGAAGGGGGCGGCAATCTGAACTGTGGAATTATTGTAATAGAGCTCATCATTCTTGGATTCAATAATTTCGCGAGTCCCTGTTACAATATCTCGCATTGCAATTGTGGAGACATTGATCGAACTCAGAAACAGATTATGGGTACTAATCAGACGAGGGATGACATAGATGTCTTGATTATTCAGACGAGCCACGCCACTACTTACTGTGATACGATGTTGGTCTGTAATGGGTACAAAACTTGTATTCCGTGTATCTTGTAACAGAATGGAACTCGTATAGAAATTGGGGGTGACAATACTACTTCGGACATTTAAGACGCTACTGATGACCACACGATCTGCTTTTAAAGAAAATGTACTGATTGCCAAACTACTGATAAAGTCGGCACCTAAACGTGTTGTGGAAATGGCATCAATATCCAGAAAGTCGGCGGTGATCGTACTGGCTTCTAAATCTTGTGTAAAACCAAATACTGTACTAAAATCTTGACTAAATATGAAATTTGTCGAAATACCATCCGCATATAACTCTTCATTCACATGAATCGTACTCGCAATCAAGTCTTTGATTTCTGCATCAATGGTACTAATTTCATCGGCCGTCATGTAAGTTGTTGAAATACTTGTGGCATCAATATATTCTGCAATCGTCGATTCCACTGTCAGTTCATTAATTTCTGCATCAATTGTACTGATATAATCTGCCGTTAAATTGGTAGTACTGATATATTCGGTTTCGAGATAATCTGAGACTGTAATTGTACTCGCAAAAAGTTCCTTAATTTCCCCATCGATTGTACTAAACGATTCTGCATAGAGATCAATCGTTGAAATTACTGTGGCATCAATGTATTCCGCAATCGTCGATTCCACTGTAAGATCATTGATTTCCGCCGTTGCCGCACTTATGAAATCCGTGTCCATATTCGAAGTGTAAATGTAATTCACCCCAGAAATATCAAAGTCGTTCATTTGAATATCAGTGGAAATATGAAAAAGGGTACTCTGGAGACTCAGAATAACATCTCCATCATACTCATATCTGAAACGACCCCCATCCACCGTAAGAGTACTCACTGTTGCCTCGCGAAAGGTGACATATTCAGTTACCCCAGGATAGGCAAAAGTATTCACAATGGCCCATTCTCCCAACCCTGTTTCCACATTTTCTCCCTTATACATAAGAGTCGCACTTCCAAATGATTGATCAATTGTAAAGGCATCGCCACTGACATCAGAAATAAATACAGCATTCGCAGATGTACTAATATAAATGGGTGTGTCTACACTGGCAGTACCAGCCTTATCGCGCACGGTAACAAGTTTTCCATAGGCTGCGTCCTTTCCAAAAAGCACGACAGGATAATTTGGAGCATAGTCGTCCACGTTAATTAACACGACGGACGTGCTTGGTGTGATCGGGACCGTACTCATCCTATGACTTCTAATTGTTATAAGAAGATTGTTATGGACGCATAAGAAAACGCATAGCATATATTTCGAAAACATGATATGAGTTTCTTGTATTTAAATAGAATCAGTAAAGGTATAGTAGAAGAGAATGTCTTTCTACAGTGGCGATAATGAATTCCTAAAACAAATCATTCCTATATTTAATGTGGGGGATCCGGCCGGTGGGGATACCGCCATTGTAACTGCTCAGAATCAGATAAATGCGTTAAATACCATGGTAGATACTGGAAATTATAATATACTTACAAATACAATTACAACGTTTAATAATGATAGAGTTACATTCAATAGTCCGGTACAGTTTAACAATGGTATTACTGGGGCTGTTACAGTCGATGGGGCGATTACAACCACCGGTGATATTACTTGTCGAACATTATTTCAAACGTCGGACAAACGACTCAAAACAAATATAACGCCCATCTATCAACCCCTTGAGACATTGCGAGGGATTCGTGGGGTATATTTTACCTGGAAAAATAATGGTGAAGAGGATATTGGCTTTCTTGCCCAAGAGGTGGATAAGGCCCTTCCAATTGCTGTTGCGAAACCTTCTTCCGTAGAAGGGGAGACAGATACAACGGACGACTATTGGAGAGTCAGTTACATTAAGGTGGTTCCGGTCCTGGTCGAAGCGGTCAAAAAACTGGAAGACCGTGTTCGTGAGCTGGAAGGGCAGATGGATGTGGTGTATCGGTACAACCGATTGTCCAAAGGATAGAAGGTTGATTTCAGAAGCCTTTTGAAGGTGTCCAAAGGATAGAAGGGATAAAAAATGTTCTTATATTTTCCCAAACGTAGTCCAATAAAAACCTTTTCCAGATTCTCCATGCGCATAGAAACTGCTGACCGAAATGGATGACGCATGCGGTGGAAGATCCGTTTTTAATGCGTCATAGGGAGTAATGCTAATCGAATAACTGGTGTCTGCGTAATTCACCGGTAACACAATGGCATTCTGAAGTGTCTGAAAGGTACTTGTGCCGTACTGAATATAGGGTTGAGGATTCGACTTGTATAAATATTGTTGCGCATTAATTGAACTGGTCAAGAGGGCCGGTGTCGAAATCTGCGTGGTGTTATAGACATTCCCCAAGAAATATGAGGGGCCATTCGCTCGTAAGGTCGAGGGCCCATAGACTTCAATTTGATACGTTGAAAGGTGGTTTAATACAGTTAGGGAAGAAGTCACAATATCATACGATTTAATCGAACTCGTGAGGGTTTGTTGAAGAGTGGCGGTACTTGCGCCAATATCATAGAGTTCATTTCCAGCTACCGTGAGCCATTTCCCACCGGACGTGGCAATAAAGGATTCAAATCCATAGGCCTGATTAATGGTTCGGAGAGAAAGGCCGTCTTCAAACATCTGACCAGAAATCGTACTGAGAATAATGGAAGAAACTCCTGCGTTTCCCCCAATATCTTTACATGTAATCACACGCCCTGGCTTTGCGGTGGCACTTGGGAGAGTAATTGTCCCAGAAGCATTTGTTGTATTTGCTAGAAGCATGGATGAGTCTGATTGTACCGACATGGTATTCTATTCTAAAATCTCACTTTTTTTGAATAGAATAAACGTAAAAATCTCAGGTTCTAGCTAACGTGTCCGCTCAAAGGTCCGCATAAGAGTCCGCAGATTTCAAACATTCTTAAAATGTATATGTCTGTGCCTGCTGAGTAAATGGCTGGTTGAGGAGTGAAGCGACCGTCGATACAAGCTGATCCACCGTAATAATCGTAGAGGCCGTATTTCCAATCGAGGGCGTGCTTGTGAATACCGCTGCACCCTGGAAAATCGTAGAAGCGGTAGCCACAATCGGGCCAGTAAAGATCGAGGAACCCTGACTACGGAGTGTATTCGATCCATAGACAACAATCGTATTGGTCGAGAGAGTTCCAGAAATAAAGGCACTTCCAGAGACATCAAAGTTATATGCGCCAACCGATGCCTTCCCAACGGAGAGTTTTCCATTATACATATCCCCATACAAGAGTGGATTTGTCGCACTGCCCTTTGCAATGAAGGTTTCATTGATGGTAGCACCATAGCCTGCGCGATACCCAAGTAAAATATTGTAGTAACCTGTATTCGATGCCCCTGCTTCATTCCCAATGGCCACCGTGGCGGAACCTGAAATATCACGACCACTGTTTGTACCGATTGTAATATGTTGATCACCGGTAGCATTACTTGCAGCGTATGGACCGACACCAACAACATAATTGTTACGGTTATTGCGACCTGCGTGTGTACCCATAAAGGCAGTGTAACTTCCTTGTTGATCTTGACCGGCAAAGGATCCAACCATGACACTTTCGCCACCGGTGTTTCCTTGACCTGAATTTGCTCCCAGAATTGTCGCATACTGGCCACTGTTGTATTTTCCAGAATTAAGACCTATTGCGACTGAATTATTTCCAGTGGCATATCGCCCAGATTCAGTACCCACATAGGTTGTATATTGACCACTGTTCGATTCTCCAGAATAGAAACCGACCGAGGTTGCCCCATCGGTAAAGTTATTTTTACCGGCATAGCTTCCTACAAAGGTCGCATAACTCCCACTATTGTCAAGACCAGCTTTTTGTCCTCCAAGGCCAGTCACTTCATTTCCGCCGTTATTTTTCCCAGATTCTGTACCAATAAATGCGGCGACTGTACCGGCGTTGTATTGGCCGGCGTTTAGACCAATCCCCACAACTTCACTTCCTGTGTTACCTTGAATCGCAGCCACCCCCATACCAGTAGCATAATATCCTGTATTTGCGTCTCCAGTATAGTGACCAACCGCAGTAAGGCCTTGTTGACCATTATTTCGTCCGGCTGCGGTACCAATTGCGGTTGTAAAACCCCCTGTATTATTCAAACCTGCGTTTGAACCGATAAATACATGTGTATCATCCGATGAATTTCCAGAACCGGCGTTTGTACCAATTGCGACCACCCCAGAACCATAACCTCCAAACATGGCACTTGGTCCAATTGCGAGCACATTATTCCCACTGACTTCCACCCCTGCGTTAGTTCCGATAAAGATGCCACGATCAACCGTGTATAAACCTGCGGCTGCATTCACACCAATTGCAATATTTGAATTCCCTGTGGCATATTGGCCTGCTAATCGCCCAATTGCGATTAAATCCTTATTTGCTGCTTCTAAACCGGCCTGCGTACCAATCAGAACTGCATCACTTGTACTTACATACTGACCTGCGTTCGAACCAATTAAGACCGATTTTGTAGCCGTACTGACCGCTGGAACTGCTGATGGGCTAATATAGACTGTTTCTGGTGTAATAATACTACTGACCATAATCGTGGATAAGGCACCACCACTTCCAGTTACAGCAGTACCGTCTACTAAGAGTGTACTACTACTGACAGTAAGGGTTCCAGCATTTAGGCGTAGGGCCCCAGTTACAATGGAAGAGACTGCTGTAGTATTTCGACTGAAAATAGCACTTCCAGAAACATCGAGTTCCGCAGTAATAGCGGTTTTGCCAATTGCAAGCGCATTACTCTGCATGCTTCCTTGAATCAAGGGATTTGCATTTCCGTTAAAATCCTTCACAATAAACTGATAGGCCGAGCTGTTCTGGTATCCTGCGCGAGGTCCGAGGAATACACCTCCTACCCCTGTATTTGATGTTCCTGCTTCTGCTCCAATCGCTACTGTATATATACCACTATTACTCTGACCTGCAGCACGCCCCACAAAAATAGTATCTGTACCTGTTGTGGAAATTGCAGTGTTTAGACCTATGGCAATTCCGTAAGGAGAACGACTATTCGATCCTGCGGAGGTACCAATCGAAATTGTATTTGCAGCTTGATTCATGGCTCCTGCATTGTACCCAATCCCAATTGCCTGCGTACTTAAGGAAGAAAAGAGTGCCTGATACCCTATGGCAGTATGGAATGTTTGACCAGAAGCAATACGAGCATTTTGTAATGCGTATGCTCCTACACCAATATCATTTGCGCCTGAAATATCACGACCGGCCTCCGTACCAATAAACACACCATTCGTATTACGTGCATTCGATCCGGCCCAAAGGCCCTGTGAAATATTTCGATCTCCACGCTGAGCACGCCCTGCTTCAGATCCAACAGCGATTAAGTTCGCACCAGTGTTAAAGATACCAGAACTTGAACCAATTGTGATCGATGTTGCCCCACTATTACTTTGTCCAGCATTTGTACCAATGGCAATTGTATCTGAACCAGTTGTGGAAATACCAGTGTTTAGACCAATCGCAATTCCGTATAACGAGCGTGTATTGGATCCGGCAGAGGAACCGATCGAAATTGTATAATTTGCTGCTGCTAAATATCCAGCAGATTGACCAATACCAACACCAACCGTACTGATCGTCGAAAAAAGAGCATTAAATCCTATTCCTGTATTAAAACTTTGTCCTGACGGAATTCGTGCATTTTTTAGAGCAAAATAACCAACACCCACATCATATGCACCTGAAATATCACGACCGGCTTCACGGCCAATGAATACTCCTCCTAGAGATACTGCATTCGAACCTGTTATATTCCCAATTGAAACAGTCTCTACACCTTTATTACTATATCCTGAAAATTCACCTATACTTACAAGTGATGCACCAGTATTGCGGTAACCTGCATGCGAGCCAACTCCGAGTGCTCGATTTCCTGTATTTTGATATAAAGTATTAAGTCCCATCGCAACCGCCTCAGTACCTGTATTACTATATCCTGCACTTTGACCTAACGATACAGAATAAGATTGAGTATTATAAGCACCTGCCTGATATCCTATATTTACAGTTGCGGTTGTTGCGGTTGTTGAATATGCTGATTGTGCGCCAATATGAACGGAAAAGGTTGGTAGTGAATTTGCCCCTGCCAATGAACCAATATATACTGTATTTGAACCTTTTGCCAATATAGCAGTCTGAAATCCAAGTGCAATCGAATTTTGCATTGTAGATGAATCAACGCCGGTTGTTGTACCAATCATAATATTGTCGCCAGGGCCTGTTGAATTTGAACCAGCAAGCCGACCTATATGGATATTTCTTGAACCAATTGAACTACAACCAGCAAAATTTCCAATTGCAACATAGTTTGAACTTTTTGCATTTTGCCCAACCCCTTGACCAAGGAGTACACCATTTTGTGTAGAAATAGCAAGCGCATTATTGGATCCAATAAAAATTGAATTTGTAAAAGTTGAAACCGCTGGGAGGGCAGTTTGTCCAATAATTACATTCTCATTTACCAAAATACTACTAATGGCAATCACAGGACCAGAAAGGTATCGCGCAGTTCCAAGGCCGGTCACCGTAGAATTCAGATTTAGACTACTCACAATCCCTGCCGAACCCAGGCCGACAACCGTTGATGTTAGTTCTGTGGTATCAATAAAGGTACTCACATATTCATAGATACCTCCAACTGTACTTGTTAGCTGACTCGAAGATATATACCCTGCTGTAGCCAGGCCGGCGACCGTCGAATTCAAACTCGTCCCCACATTCAGTCCAGAAAGTAACGAACCGTCACCGGTAATACTACTTACATTCAGCGAACTGATCGTTGCCTGAAAAGCATAGGTCCCCCCAAGCTGATACCAACGGCCGTCGGACCCACCGACAAATGTGACATTTCCGTAATTTTGGTTAATTGTCCAGCTTGTTGCTCCATTTTCAAACTTATCCGATCCTGTCGTGTATAAAGTAATGGTTGAATTATAAAATGACCCTGATACATCCTTAAATGTAAGAATACGGCCTGGTACCGACGCCGCCGACGGAAGAACAATCGCTCCTGATGCGTCGGAAGTTCGTAGTAAAACAGCTGCCGTACTACTACTTAAAAAAGTTGTAGGTAATGTCGGCATACTTGACTCTATTTATAATTATAGAAAATATTTATAAATAAGTACTGTTTTTATTTATAATTTCTCAACACTTAAAATCCATAAGACTGTAATCGTTGAATTGTGGGTTGATTCAGTAAGGACTGGACGGTCGATACCATTTCAGAAAGTGAAATGAGGGGTGTTGTGTTGTTATAAATCACTTGTCCAGTTGTACTTGTATAGAGCTGACCTGTAATCGAAGATTGTAAGGTTGCCGAGGAAATATAGGTTGCTGTACCGAGACCTCGGACCGTGGATGTTAAATCGGTTTTAAAGACCACATCTCCCCCTTGGACCGAGGATAAGAAACCGGCTGTGCCCAGGCCAATCACTGTACTTGTGAGTTCGGTGGGATCAATGAAGCTTGAAATATAGGTGTGGAGGCCGGTTGTGGTGGAGAGGAGCTGGGTACTTGAAATGTAAGTTGCGGTACCTAAGCCTGTGACCGTCGAGGCGAGTTTTGTATCCAGACCAATGGTGCTCACAAATCCTGCGCTACCGAGGCCTACAACCGTACTTGCCAGCTCCGTAGGATCAATAAAGCTCGAAATATAGGTTGTGAGGCCAGTTGTAGTCGAGAGGAGCTGGGAGGAGGAAATGTAGGTCGCGGTACCCAAGCCTGTGACCGTCGAGGCAAGATCGCTACGGAAGACAACTTCGCCACCAGTGACTGAAGATAAATAGCCTGCGGTACCCATGCCGGTTACCGTGGAGGTGAGTTGCGAGGAGGAAATATAAGTTGCGGTGCCGAGTCCTTGGACGGTTGATGCGAGTTTTGTTTCGAGCCCAATCGTACTTATAAAGCCGGCACTGCCCATTCCAATGACTGTACTTGCCAGCTCCGTAGGATCAATAAAGCTCGAGACATATTGTTCGAGGCCAAGGGTGGTCGAAAGGAGTTGAGAGGAGGAAATGTAGGTCGCGGTACCCAGGCCCTGAACCGTCGAAGCGAGTTTAGTATCCAGGCCAATGGTACTCACAAAGCCAGCACTACCCATGCCAATCACCGTACTTGCCAACTCCGTAGGATCAATAAAGCTCGAAATATAGGTCGTGAGGCCAGTTGTAGTGGAGAGCAGTTGCGAAGAGGAAATGTAGGTTGCTGTACCAAGGCCTGTGACAGTCGATGTAAGATTATCGCGGAAAACAACATTTCCACCGGTAACGGAGGATAAATAACCTGCTGAACCCATCCCTTCAACCGTTGAAATGAGTTGTGAGGAGGAGATATAAGTTGCGGAGCCAAGACCCTGAACCGTCGAAGCGAGTTTAGTATCCAGGCCAATCGTACTCACAAAGCCAGCACTACCCATTCCAATCACTGTACTTGCCAGTTCCGTGGGATCAATAAAGCTGGAGACGTATTGTTCGAGGCCGAGGGTTGTAGAGAGAAGTTGTGAGGAGGAAATGTAGGTTGCGGAGCCGAGTCCTTGGACCGTCGAAGCGAGTTTAGTATCCAGGCCAATCGTGCTCACAAATCCGGCACTTCCAAGGCCAATGACTGTACTTGCTAACTCGGTAGGATCAATGAAGCTCGACACATACTGTTCGAGGCCAAGGGTGGTGGAGATCAGTTGCGAAGAGGAAATATAGGTCGCGGTGCCGAGTCCTTGGACTGTCGATGTAATCTTATCTTGGAATCCAATACTGGAGACAAAAGATGCTGTCCCAAGGCCTGTGATGGTACTTGCGAGTTCTGTAGGATCAATGAAACTCGAAATATAGGTCGCAAGCCCTTCTGTAGTAGAAGTGAGCTGGGATGAACTAATATAATTCGCAGACCCAAGTCCTGTAATGGTAGATTGGAGGGAAAGTGATGAAATATATCCTGCGGTTCCAATTCCATCGACCGTCGATTGAAGAAGGGATCCAAACCCAATCCCAATAATTGTACTTGTGAGTTCTTCTGGATCAATATAATTTGTGACAAACTGCATGAGCCCTGCAGTGGTACTGAACAACTGGGGATGCTGAATAATTTCAAATGTCTCATACGTGTGGTACATAAGGCGATTTGCAGATGTGAATAACTCATCATACTGATATGTATATTGATCTAACAGTGCCACCGTACTACATTCAATCTGTGGTGTTGAAATCATATCTGCTTTGAAAAGGCCAGAAGCAGTCAAATTCACCACATCAACCCCTCCTACGAATCGAGATACACCTTCACAAATCAAAGTATTCTGCCCATAGACAACAAGAGTATAGGTTGAAAGAGTAGAACGACAGTGGATTTCATCCAAGGCCATTACTTCATCCGTATAAATACGTAGGGTCGAAATTGTACTGATCGTATATTGTACCTCGACGGCAAGGATATTTGCACTCAAGGTCCCTTCCACATACGCAGAAGAAATCACATTCAGATACTCAGTAGTAATCACATTTGTACTCAGACTACTCACACTCGCATCCGAAATATCCGCTCGCGTAATATGCGCAATCGCCGTACTCAGATTCTGAATTTCTGCGTAGAGAGTTGATTGGTAGGCGTTGATAAGTGTGCTTGTGTAGTTATTTTCCACATACGCAGTACTTATGTAGGATTCCTGCGAAGAGATCAGGGGTGTTACAATACTGGTAATCGTCGTGGTTCCCTGAACACTTACCCCTCCTTGAACAATAAGATTGCTTGTAATACAGACATCTCCATCTACATCCAAGGCACATGTTGGGTAGTTATCTTGTCCAATCCCCACATACGAATTGGAGAGATCTACAATCATTGTGTGGGTTGGTATAGACCCCTTCACCATAAAGTAATCACCACGATTTGAGAGGTTTTGTCCAGCGGATTGACCAATTGCAATCACATTATTTACAGTGGAGACACCCTGGCCTGCGTCCTGACCCAAGAAAATATTGTTACTTCCATACCCATTGTAAAAGGTATTTTGCCCAATTCCAATATTATGGTCTCCAATTCCAAAACGACCTGCCATGGGACCAATAAATACCGCATCGTTCACGGCCAAATTTGTATCGTGACCAGCACTGTAGCCGATAAATACATTTGAAGATCCTGCAGCTCCCTGATACCCTGCGTAGGTACCAATCATCACGTTATTGGTAATTGTACAGACAGCTTCGTACCCTGCGTTGAAACCAATCATCACGTTGGAACCAGTGGTTGTGCTTGTAAATCTTCCAAGATCCTTTCCTGCGTTCGCACCTATTGTAATTTGATTTGTACCACGCATATTCTGCCCTGGTGTATTCCCAATTGCGATAAGTCCTTCACCAATTGCACCGTTTCCTGCAAATCGCCCAATGGTGATTCCATTATTCCCTGAACTAATATTGGAACCTGCGAAAATGCCCATTGCTACAAATCCAATACTTCCAGAATCAGTCCCCTTTGCCTGAAACATTGCTCCTGGGCCGATCGCAATCGAACCAACAATGTTGGATGTCTGCTGAAAGGTTGTTCCAGCATCTCCTCCTATGGCAATATTACAACGACCCACAATTCCTGCCAGATTCGATGATATTCCAATATTACTATTTGTTGTATCAAAACGGACCAAGGCACCACCGCTACTTACATAGGTACGACCCAGGCCACGAATCGAAGAATTCATTTCGGTGGTATCAATGAAGGAGGAAGCATATGTAACAAGGCCTTGCGCTGTGGAAATGAGCTGTGAGGAGGAAATATAGGTTGCTGAGCCAAGACCCTGAACCGTCGATTGGAAGGCTGCATTCATCGTAAATGTACTCACAATTCCTGCCGAGCCAAGGCCTGTAATGGTCGATTCAAGTTCTCCTGGATTAATAAAGGTATCAATATAGGTTTGAATCCCTTGTGTGGTGGATAAGAGCTGGGTACTTGAAACATAGGTTGCTGAGCCAAGACCCTGAACCGTCGATTGGAGTTGTGTTGAGGATACATAGTTGGCAGTACCCAGTCCTGTAATCGACGATTGAAGCTGATTTGGAAGAACATGATCATTAATATATTCATTAAGGCCTTCTACCGTACTTAAGAGCTGAGGATCGGTAATATATTCTTTCACAAGGGAGGAACTCGTGAAATAGAGGCGTTGCGAACTCATATAGATTGACCCAGTGGAAGCATTCGTTGCCAGATCCACAAACTTCGCTGTACCCAAGGAGAGATCTGGTGTGATAATTTGGGTTCGCGCAGTGACAATTCCAGTAATATTTGCCGTTCCACTCACATCCAAGGTATATTGAGGAGCACCGTTCATGGCAATCCCCAAGCGACGATTCGCAAGGTCACCTACAAGGGTATTGGCTGCGGACCCCTTCACATAGAAACGATCTGAACTTGTATTGTTTGATCCTGCTTCTTGACCTAAGGCAATCACATTCGATGCTGTGTTAAATACACCAGCATTTTGTCCGATAGTGATTACATTATTCCCATTATTGGAATAACCAGCATTGGATCCGATTGCGATATGGTGGGTTGTAATACTACTTCGTGCTGCTTCTGTACCAATTGCGTAAATATTATTTCCTTGTGCTTCATATCCTGCATTCACACCCAATACAACGGATTGAATTGTACTATTACGATAAAGGGTATTCTGTCCCAGTGAAATATTTGAAGAGCCTATTCCTTGGAAACCTGCGTAGGAACCAATATGAATACTTTCAAACATACTACTTAATGTCGTATCACCAGCACTGCGTCCAATAAAAATATTAGAACCACCTACTAAACCGTATCCTGAAAATGACCCAATTGTAATATTATTATTCAATGTTGAATAAGCATCGCGCATTGACCCAACCCCAAGCGAAATATTGGAACCAACTTGTGAGGCATTTTGATTATCGACACCAGCTGCAAGTTGACTAAAGGAACCCAATGCAATATTATCAGAACCTTTGCTAGATTGCGCAGTACTTCGTCCAATGAGAATTCCTTGTGACCCTGAATTATAAAATCCTGAAGCTCGACCAATCGCAACTACATTTGTTCCTGAATTTCCATTTCCTGCATTAAACCCTAATAAGGTGTTTGAAGAGCCTGTGTTGGAATATCCTGCGGAAGTTCCTACAAATGTGTTATTATTTCCTGTATTTCCATATCCAGCAGAATCTCCAACCGCAGTTACATAGGCTCCTGTATTTTGCCACCCTGCTTGTGTACCAAATCCAAGAAGAGAATAGCCAGTATTCTGATATGCTGCCCCTGTCCCCATTGCGATGGTATTTGCCGCAGTATTTTGTCGTGCAGCATCCGCACCAATTGCGATTGACTGTATACCACTGTTTGTATTCGCAGCATTTAGACCTATTGCAATCACGGCATTTACAGTGTTATTTTCCGTTGCACTTGTACCAATTGCAACAATATTTGCACCGGTTTGATTCAATCCAGCATTACTTCCAATAATTACACTTGAATTACTCAATGTAATATTACTTGTACCAAGATTTGAGTTAAAAGAACGAACAGTAGAAGTAAGGTTTGACCTTACAATAAAGGTATCTGTAATTGTGGGAGTTGATAAAATAAGCTGATTGGCAGAAAGATATACAGTATTGGTGGAAGGTAAGAATGTTTGGAGTGGTTTTATTCCAAAGCCACGCACTCCTACCTGATTTGAAAAACCACCGCTCGCAATATAAGACCAGTTGGAACCATTATCTACACTATACGCCATGGATTGAAGAGGATTCGTATTTCCACTCATATTGAATCCCATTATGAATGTGGAAACATTTAGATGTTCAACGGCATTAATTTGTCGTGTGGAGTAGTTACTTGAAATAGCAGAAAAGTTACTTCCATCCGTACTCGCATATACACTTGCTCCTCCTGAGGATGTACCATCCACTGTTAAAAATCGTCCATTTCCATATGTAACAGATACCTGGGGAGTTGTAATCGTACCAGATACATTATTCCAATTTGATCCGTCTGTACTATATTTTATCTGAGAAGCAGCATTCACCGCAACCCAGACACCATTTCCATACACAATATCACGGAATGTTTTATGACCAGTGGATGTATTATCAATACCAGAAGAGGCCGCGTTCCATGTAATACCATCCGATGACCACTGAATGGAACGATTTGGTGTGCTATCAAACCCAACTGCTACAAACATATTCGACTCATTATATGCAATGGCGTTCAAATATGATCCAGATTCTGTAAATGTAATTGACCCCTGTGTCCAATTTGAACTATCAGAACTATAATATACAAGGTTTATAGATGGTTCCTGATCGGATACGGTTACCCAACGATTCAGATTTGAAGCGTAGGCAACATCCGCCGTATGAAGGAATCCTGGTGGGTTTCCTGGAGTCCAACTCGAACCAGAATCTGTAGAACGAAGCAATCCAATATCTCCCACCCCTAATAAGATTCCATTTCCATAGGCCATATTTTGTAATCCTGAAGGTCCAAAGAACGAATATACAGTTGTCCAGTTTGATCCATTTACACTTCTCTGTACAGCTGCATTTGTAGTAGCATCCAAACCTAACGCGAAATAATATTCTGGAATACTATTCTCCTTGCGAATCGTTAAGAATTCTGTATCAATTGTACTTGCCAAGATATTTGGGCCGGTTGAACCACCCCCACCCCCCCCACTTCCAATTCGAGTAATTAGATTTTCCGTGGTAGAAATAAGTTGGGCAGAAGAAATATAGGTGGCGGTACCGAGCCCTTGTACTGTCGAGCGAAGTTGTAGGGAAGAAATATAGGTCGCTGTACCTAGGCCTGTAATCGAAGAGAGGAGCTGTGAGGAGGAGATATAGGTTGCTGTTCCAAGTCCTTGTACTGTCGATAACAGTTGTGGAGAAGAGACATAGGTGGCAGTACCGAGCCCTTGTACTGTCGATAACAGTTGTGGAGAAGAGACATAGGTTGCCGTGCCAAGTCCTTGTACTGTCGATAACAATTGTGGGGAGGAGATATAGGTTGCCGTGCCAAGTCCTTGTACGGTAGAAGCAAGTCTTGCTTCAAGGCCAATTGAAGAAACAAATCCTGCGGTGCCGAGACCGATAATTGTTGAGGCAAGTTCCTGGGGATCAATCATAGAGTTAATACTTGTTACGAGGCCGGCAGTTGTACTTATCAGTTGTAAAGATGAGACATAGGTTGCTGAGCCAAGTCCTTGTACCGTCGATAACAGTTGTGGAGAAGATACATAGGTAGCTGTTCCAAGGCCTGTAACGGTAGATGTAAGCCTTGCTTCCAGGCCAATCGAAGAGACAAATCCTGCAGTCCCAAGGCCGATAATTGTTGAGGCGAGTTCCTGGGGATCAATCATCGCGTTAATACTTGTTACCAGGCCGGCCGTTGTACTTGTGAGTTGAAGAGAGGATATATAGGTGGCTGTTCCTAAGCCTGTGACCGTACTTGTGAGGCTATTAATTAGACTGGCAGAAGAAACATAGGTCGCCGTTCCTAAACCTGCCGTTGTACTTGTGAGATCACGATTATAGAGGATTTTTTCATTGATACTTGTGTTTGTATAAAACAGATTTGTATTGGAAGCATATAAGAATCCAGAGACGGAATTGGGGACATCGAGCATTCGAATCGAACTTGTTTCTAAGACATTTGTACTGAGTAAGACTGTTGTAAGACTTGTACTTACCTTGGCCGTTCCATAGACATCAAGAGTGGCCGTAGGATTACTATCCCCTCCAATCGCAATCCGATTATTGAGAAGATCTCCCACTACCGTATTTCTTGTTCCTCCACGAATGAAAAGGCGATTGTTTTCTGAATTCGCAATTGCCGAGTTTGATCCAATCGCGATCACGTTACTTCCAGAATTCAGATAGGCTGCATTGTATCCAATAGCAATTACATTGTTCCCTGTATTCTGACGTGCTGACTGATACCCAAAAGCATTTACAGAATCGGCCGCATTGGAATACCCTGCTTGCTGACCTATGAAATTATTATTAACACCAGTGTTGTCATACCCTGCTTCATTTCCAATACTCACAACGTTACTGCCAAAACTACTAAATCCTGCGTCAGCACCGATCGAAATACTAAAGTTTCCATGATTTCCCATACCTGCCATGTGACCAATGGAAATTGGATCTTCTCCAAAACTACTTACCCCTGCGTCTTGTCCAATGGAAATTGCATTACTATCGCGAATATTTGCTCCTGCGTTGGATCCGATCGCCACCTGAGAATAGGCAAGCGAGTTGGAACCAGCCTTTTCTCCCAAAAACACACTCGTATTTGTACGACCCACTAATGTTGCAGCGTTGGAACCTGAAAGGGGGCCTAATGCAATATAAGGATTGGTGGTTCGAATCGTACTGAAGATGGGTGTGCTCAGAAGGCCTGTGACGGTACTGGTGAGTTGTAAGGAGGAAACATATCCTGCTGTGCCAAGACCTTGTACAGTTGATACAATACCTTCAATGGGACTACTGATATATCCTGCGGAACCAAGGCCGGTAATTGTACTGCGGACATAATCACGGAGTCCTGTGGTGGATACATACGTAGCAGTACCGAGGCCGATTACCGTAGAAGCAAGCTGTGTCGAACTGACATAATTACAAGAGGCGAGGATGGCTACCGTGCTATAGAGAATTGTAGAAAGACCAAGGGAGGAAACATACGTTGCTGTTCCAAGGCCTGTGACCGTGGATGCGAGATGGGTACTCGAGACATAGTTTGCCGAGCCAAGACCGGCGGTGGTGGAAGCGAGGGCGGTATTGAGGCCCAAGGTGGAGATGTAGGTTGCCGTGCCTAAGCCTGTTGTGGTCGATGCTAAGGCAGTATTTAGACCCAGTGTGGAAACATAGGTTGCCGTGCCGAGGCCGGTGACCGTACTGGTGATTTCTGGAACATTGATAAATTCTGTGGTGGCCGTTGCGCTACTGATGTAGAAAAGTCGGTTGGTAGAAATCTGTAATTGACCTGTCCAGATAGGATTCTGATTGGTCAAGGTGAAACTACTTGTAATTGTGGTACTTGTGAGTAGGGCCGAGGTACTAATCGAACTCACAAGAAGACCTGTGCGAATAAAGGCATCTCCAGAAACATCGAGTGTGTAGGCTGGATTGTTATTGGTATTGATACCCAGACGGTCATTTGCCAAATCTGCGACAATGGCTGGTGTGGCAGAAGATCCCTGAACATAGAAACGATCTGAGATTGTGTTACTCTGACCAGCATTCAGGCCCAGCGCAATCACATTGGAACCTGTATTCGAACGTGCTGCGTTTTGACCAAGGGCAATCGTATTCGATCCTGTATTTCCCCACCCAGAATTGGAACCAATAAAGATGGTATTTGTTCCTGCGTTGGATGCGCCGGCTAAGAAACCAATTGCGGTCACATTGCTATTGGTTGTTGAAACAGCAGATAGTGTACCGATACCAATCACCTGATTATAAATCGAGCTGACACCGGCCTGGGTCCCCATATATATTGAATTTGATCCACGAGCACGATACCCTGATTGATACCCAAGTGCAACCATATTTGTAATCGATGATGCATCTCTTCCAGATTCATTCCCAATTGTAATATTATTTGAAAAACCAAACCCTGTACCAATTGATACATATCCAGCCCATCTACCAATCATAACATTTGTATTTCCTGGAACTATATTGCAAAATCCTGCAAAATTTCCAATCATAACATTCGTATTTCCTGCAATTGTAGAACCAAAACCCTGCCCAGCTCTCTCTCCTAAAAATATATTACTCCCCCCCCTTGATGTGCTTCCACTGATAACACCAATTGCGATAGTATGACTATATCCACCGCTAGTACCACCATCAATATCTGTAAATGCACTTCTACCAATCGCAATTGTATCGCTTATTGATCCATTTGTAAAACGGATATTATTCATTGCCTGGTTCCCAATTGCAATAATATTATTCGGATTTGCGGATCCAGTACTACTACTTATGAGTTGTAATGTAGATGGACCAATTGCAATAACATTACGAATTGTAGTACCATTTGTTGTAGAAAATGAAGGTATATCTGTAGCAAGGTTAATAATTCCATTACCACGACTATTTAAGAAATTCATCGAACTGGTGGTTGTAATATTTCCAGTCGTTGGATCACGAATAATCGCACTCGAAAACTGTGCCGAGCTGACATAATTTGCTGTTCCTAGACCCTGAACAGTGGATGCGAGAGAAAGCGAACTAATATATTGTGCTGTTCCAAGGCCCTGGACAGTACTTGTCAGGCCGGTAGTCGATACATAAAGCGCAGTCCCTAAGCCTGTGACTGTACTCACGAGGCCAGTGGTTGATACATATGTGGCTGTGCCGAGGCCTTGTACTGTACTTGTAAGGCCTGTTGTCGATACATAGGTCGCTGAGCCTAATCCTGTGGTGGTAGATGTAAGGGCAGTATTGAGGCCAGCGGTGGAAATATAGGTGGCCGTTCCCAAACCTTGAACAGTACTCGTGAGACCAGATGTCGATACATAGGTCGCCGTACCTAAACCGGTTGTTGTGGATGTAAGAGCGGTATTGAGGCCGGCTGTGGAAATATAGGTTGCCGTACCCAAACCTGTGACAGTACTTGTCAGGCCGGTAGTCGATACATAGTTTGCGGTTCCAAGGCCTGTGGTTGTCGATGTAAGGGCAGTATTCAGACCGGCTGTGGAAATATACGTTGCTGTTCCTAAGCCTATAACCGTGGAAGCAAGCTGAGTCGAACTGACATAGTTTGCCGTGGAAAGACCAGCCACCGTGGATGGGAAATTCGACTGTACCGTACTCAAAAGTCCCTGCGTAGTCGATGTGAGTTGAGGGACATTTACAAGGGGGCGGTTATTGACATATGTTACATATCCATCATAATATAAATCAACTGTATCGACTGGTGTGGCATCATTTATTGCAAGAATATGATTTGTTTCTAAGGTAGCACCCAATGTCGCAAGATTTGTCCAATTCTTTCCATCTGTACTCCGTATCACTCGGCCCGTCCCATAATCAACCGCCAACCAAACTCCCAAAGCAGTACTATAGGCTACCGCACGACCTGCGTACGCCCCTCCACTTAATGGAAATCCACCAGATACTGCATTGTTAAAGTTCTGACCATCTGAAGACCACTGAATCGATCCTGCTTGGCTGGTACTATACCCTACCGCTACAATCATATCCGTACCATTATGCGCAATTCCATGTGCCCCTCCATTGGAAGATCCACTGTCAGATGCAAATCCACCACTTAATATCGAATCCCAAGCACCTCCATTAATCGAACGGCGAATCGTATTTGTTGTAGTACTGTCATTCCCTACCACATAGAAACGTCCAATATAGGGAACATAGATGACTCCGTTCGCAAAGTTTGTATTAAAAATGTTTGCGCTTGACCAGCTTGATAAATTATTCGAATAACGAATCTGACCAGTGGAACTTGTTCCGACGACCATCCATACATCGTCTGCGTCCTGACGAGCATATGCAATTCCCCCTGTTGTTCCTGTATGAGCATTCATGGTAATTCCAGTATTTGTCCAACTTGTTTGCCCTGAACGAATATAGAAGATTCGTCCTGTATTTGTACCAATGTCATTTACCAGTGTCACGTACGCATTACAACCAGCATTTGATCCATTCGCAATTGCAGAATAGGGAGTAAATTGGGGACCAGGATTTGTATATACAATGTCCCATTCGAGGGCATTACTACTACTATAAATACGATCCCCTACTGCAATATATTCTGCTTGGCCAGTCCCTCGTAAAAATCCATTTGGATTGTAAATCACATCACGAACAGTCGCCATGTTGGTACTTCGCCATGTACTTCCTGTTCCACTGTATAACAGACCAGCATTACTACTCGCAATCAGGAATTGAGGGGCGTCATACAACATATCAATTGAACTGATCGTAATTGAGGATAAACTAAAATTCACACCCAGACCTTCCACCGTCGATGTAAGCTGTGAAGTGGAAATATAGGATGCTGTTCCAAGGCCGGCTACCGTTGATGTAAGTGAGACGGACGATACATAGCGTGCTGTTCCAAGGCCTGTAACTGTACTTGTAAGACTATTGGAGAGGCCTGCGCTGGAAATATACGTGGCAGTCCCTAGCCCTTGAACCGTTGATGTAAGGCCAGTGGTTGAAACGTAGGTCGCAGTTCCTAAGCCTTGAACTGTACTGGTAAGACTATTTGAAAGGGCAGCCGATGAGATATATCCTGCTGTTCCCAGGCCAATAATTGTACTATTCAGAGATAAAGTACTAATATATCGCGCAGTACCCAGGCCTGTAACCGTACTTGTAACATTACTTGTTGTAACAATACCATCCCCATTAAAGGTTGTTGCAATAAGATTTTGGGTTGTGATTGTATCGGATGCCGTTACATTACTTGCTGTCACATTTCCTCGAATCGTTGCATTGGAAAATGCTACAATATGAGATGCCGATGAAATTGAATCTGCCGTTAGATTTCGTAAGACTGTCACATTACTTGCTACATGGAAATTTCCTCCAATTGCCGCATTACTCATGGTCGATGTATTTGCGAAAAAGGTTGCGTTATCACGCACACGTAATGTACTCGTAAATTCCGCAAGTCCAATCGTACTTACGGAGCCATTTTGTACAATAATAGGGGTGGAAATAATTGTCTGTGATCCAAAGACGCGGAGCTGTCCATTCACATGTACATTGTTGGTTGTACTTAGAAGACCATTAAACACTGCCGTATTATTAAACTCAGAACGATTATCCACAACAAGGCCTCGCAAGGATCGAATGGTCGCATTCACTTCCAACGCCCCACCAGGAAGACTTAATGTATTTGTATTCTTAAAATTCATATTTCCAGCCGTGGTATCATTGCTAAAAAGGATTGCCGCATTACTCAATGTATTTGTTGTATCAAACGTGGCTGTGGGTGAAATTAAGAGGGATGCGTTTGAATCCACCAAGGCCTGGAGCGTAATTGAAGATTCTCGTCTCGCGGTTGGATCACGAATTGTAAAGGGACTTAATACCGTACTCACGGTGGATACCATCGAAAATAGACGGAAGGTTGTGGAAGTAAGCGAGAGTGTACTCACATATCCATTTCCTCCACCGAGACCACCCAATGTTTGTACTGTGGATTGAAGCTGTGATGAGGAAATATAATTTGCGGTACCAAGGCCGGTTACCGTGGATTGTACAAGAAGACCCAGTGAACTTACATATCCTGCTGTACCGAGACCATCAATCGTACTTTGAAGCTGGGTTGTCGAAATGTATTCCCAAGGTTCCGAGGAAAGCATATTCAAGGTGGAAACCAAGGATCCAGTGGAATAATAAATTAAACCAAGGCCTTCTACCGTGGATGTCATTTGGGTTGTCGATACATATCCTACTTCTGAAAGCCCTCCAACCGTACTTTGAAGCTGTGTTGAAGAAATGTAGGTCGAGGAGCCAAGGCCTCGCACAGTCGATTGAAGTTGCGTGGAGGAGACATACGTTGCTGTTCCAAGACCGGTTACCGTCGATTGAAGCTGGGTGGAGGATACATACGTCCATGGAGAATCTGAAAGTTTATCCAGGGTTGAATACAGTGCCCCTGTGGAATAATAGGTTAATCCCAGCCCTGCTACCGTTGATGTAAGCTGGGTGGAGGATACATAACCAAGGGTTCCAAGTGTCGATAAGGATGATAAGAGGTGCTGGGATGAAATATATCCTGCTTGAGAAAGACCTGCCACGGTAGATTGGAGTTGTGTGGAGGAAATATATGAAGATGATCCAAGGCCTCGTACCGTCGATTGAAGCTGTGTGGAGGAAATATATCCAGATGTTGTAAGGCCTTCTACCGTGGATTGGAGTTGGGTAGAAGAAACATAGGAGGATGTTCCAAGACCGGTTACCGTTGATTGGAGCTGTGTTGAGGAAATATATCCAGCCGTTGTAAGGCCAGTTACCGTGGATTGGAGTTGTGTCGAAGAAACATAACTCGCGGTTGCGAGCCCTTGAACAGTGGAAGTGATCTGGGTACTTGAGATATAGCCTGCTTCTGAGAGACCATCAATTGTACTGTTTAAGAAACTCTGATAGACGAGAGTCGAATCGTGAATTACCGTACTGATAAAGGTGGCATCTTGTGCATCAAAACTACTCAAGTAGAAAAAGATCACATTCTGGTTGTTACTATCAATGGTTGTTGATAGCTTTAACATATCCGCGCCCATAAACATGACCGATGTCGAATTATTGTACGCCGTAATATACGTACTCACGGCTGCATTCGAATGAACCGGATCATAATATGACCAACCGGTGGTAGGAGTACTAAAGTTTGTCACAATAAACTGATGCATCGCATAGGGACCTTCCACAAGATTATTAATTAAAGCAGACGACCCAATGGTAACCGTATTCGTCCCTGGATTCGTTTCCAGCGTAATTCCGCCTTTTGCTGCAAGTTTGAAAAATGGGTAAACCGCATTACAATGATCCGCACATATACGATTATCACCGCTTACATCAAAAAATTCAAACGCCGGTGCTGGTGATTTTTGATAAATATACAAACTATTATTTGATCCAGTGCCGGCTGCGACCATCCCAATTCCCACACCAGCACGAAGATTAAACGTATTATTGTTTGTCGGCCCTGCCACAAAGTCCCCAGCATCCGTACGTACTCGAGTAAATGCCGGCAAGTTATTTATATTTGACAATGTACTCCAATACGTACCTCCCTTACCATCCGCATAGAGCGTATAGTTCGTGCTAATGGGGGCATTGTTGGCCGCTGACCGGACATAAATTGATTTCACATAGAGTGAATCAACGTCCTGGGTCTTCTGTGATGCCATTCTATATAGAGTTCTGAGACATAATCTGGAAAATTCGCTTAAGTAGGTATTTAAGATAAATTTTACGTAAGCGTATTTATGGTTTTTGAGTTTCTAAGAGAAGCGTAATTACAAAGTTGTGAAACCACTACAGCCGGGATTATTGGGGGTCATAAAATATATTCTGCGTATAAAAATACGGAAACTATTCTTAATTTATAAGAACCCAACGACTCTGATTTGGCGTTCCATTTACCGTTACATTATTTAAATAGATAAATGTAAGGCATGCGTCCTTATTTAATTGTACAAGGGTTGTCGGTAAATAAAAACGGTTTCCTACATCACTTTGTGCGCTATTATTTTCAAAAATTTGAGTTGTGACTGTATTATTAAACACAATAAGATATCTTCCTGTTCTTCCGTTCGCAAATCCAGTAAAATAGACACTTCCAATATCTGTTTGTAAAAGGGTAATTATAGATGTTTCTGGTAAAGAATAATTATTAATATAATTATCACTTCGAACTTCGGATACAATTAGGGTACTTGTACCTAAGACAATTGCCGGTGGAAGCATCCCAGTGGGACCGGTTGCGCCGGTATTTGTGGCCGTCCCTGCGATCCCCTGTGGACCTGTTGGTCCCGTGGTCCCTGTAGGACCGGTTGCGCCGGTATTCGTGGCCGTCCCTGCGATCCCCTGCGGACCTGTGGAGCCGGTTTGTCCAGTGGGTCCAGTCGCTCCTGTATTCGTGGCCGTTCCTGCGATCCCTTGTAGACCAGTTGGCCCTGTACGCCCAGTTGGACCTGTCGGCCCTGTCGCCCCTGTATTTACTGCCGTTCCTTCAATCCCCTGCGGACCTGTCATACCAGTAGGACCAGTTGACCCTGTATTCGTGGCCGTTCCTGCGATCCCTTGTGACCCTGTAGGACCTGTCATTCCAGTATTTCCTGTAGGACCTACAATTCCTCGTGAGCCGGTTTGTCCAGTCGGACCGGTTGACCCAGTCGCCCCTGTATTTGTAGCTGTTCCTGCGATCCCCTGTATACCAGTAGGACCAGTTAGGCCTGTTGGTCCAGTATTCCCTGTAGCACCGATTTGTCCGGTTGGTCCGATTGATCCGGTTGGTCCGATTGATCCGGTTGATCCAGTAGCTCCTGTATGCCCAGTCGGACCAGTTGACCCAGTCGCCCCTGTATTTACCGCGGTTCCTTCAATCCCCTGTGGACCTGTCGGTCCGGTTGGTCCTGTCCGCCCAGTTGCCCCTGTGTTAGCAGCCGTCCCTGCGATCCCTTGTGGCCCTGTGGGACCTGTACGACCGGTTGGCCCAGTCGCCCCTGTATTCGTAGCCGTTCCTGCTGCTCCTGGAATTCCATTTTGCCCAGCTGCTCCTGTGGGACCTGTATCTCCAATATATCCTCTAACTAATAACCCAGCAATACTACTTGTAAGATTTGTCTGAACAACAATTGTAGAACCTCCATTATAACCAATTGTACTCCAGTATTCCTGTTGTGAAGAACCACGCAATGTTGTACTACTCACATATAGGATTGTATTTGTACTATATGGGATACAATCATACTGTAATGGAAGGATGGATCGTGTCGCCAGGAAATTTAGATTTTGATTCTGCGACCCGGAGTTCATTGTTCCCTATACGTATAAAAGAAGCTTTATATTCCGTAAATCACAATAGAGGCAGATATGTCAAAAGGTGGGGGAATATTACAAATTGTTGCCGTCGGTCCGCAAGATATTGCCACATCAGGAAATCCAGAAACCAGCTTTTACCGCCAAGTTTTTAAACGATACACAAATTTTGGGATTGAAAATAAAGTCCTCACCTTTGAAGGTGCCAGCGATTTTGGTCAGAGTGTTACCCTTCAGATTCCACGCAATTTTGGAGATCTTCTCGGTCCCTGTTACCTTGCAATCACATTACCACCCCTCTATTTATCCGATGGTTCTGAAGTTGGTTATACAAATTCTATTGGTCATGCCCTTATTCAAGAAATAAGTGTTATGATTGGAGAAAAGGAAATTGATCGCCATACCGGTGAATACATGCAACTCATGACCAAATTGGAAACGGATGAATCAAAACGCTACGGTGTCCAAGAAATGATTGGAGAAATTGATGGCTTTCCAACTGTAACAAAGAAAGGCCCCTTTACAGTTTATGTGCCATTACATTTCTGGTTCTGTAAGGATCCCGGCCTCTATTTACCCTTAATTGCCCTACAACATCATGCCGTTCGTATTAACCTTACGATTGCGAAACTACAACAACTCTTTTATAATGAAGGACTTCTTACATGTAGTACCGATAATACTGTCTTGGCCGTTCGAGATGCTCACATTACAAAACTTGAACTCTTGTGTGATATTGTCCAACTTGATATTCAAGAACGTCGAACCCTTACAAGTACCGTACAACAATATATGATTCCTGTTACCTATACCAGCAATAACTTTCCCTTACCCGCCCAAGCTACCCAGGTGAATGTCCCCCTGGACTTTAAAAATCAGATGCGAGAACTTGTCTGGGTTGTCCAACGTGAAAAAATGCTCACCGTCAATGAACCCTTTAATTACAGCAGCCGTGCCGCCAATGAATCCGGTCCTGGACCCTACGATCTGATAAATAGCGCCGTTGTTTTACTGGATGGAGAAGAACGTTTTGAACGTCGCGACGCCACTTATTTCCGCACATTACAACCCTATCGTTACCATACAGCAATTCCCTCCGGACAATTTATCTACACCTATAGTTTCTGCCTAGATCCCGAAAGTAGTGTCCCCAACGGAACCCTCAACTTTAGCCGATTCCAACGTGTTGTACTCCAAATTGCCCCCAACAATACCGCTACACAAATGCCAGATGGTGGGCGTGGAAATGCCGTGTGCCGTGTCTATGGACGTGCTTGGAACTATCTGAAAGTACTCAACGGAATGGGCGGTCTTTTATTCCCTGCCTAAGACATACACTACTAACAGGAAGGCTTGCCTCAATGGATGTAAAAAAACTTGGTTCCGAAATCTTACATACATATTCTGATCATACACAAGGAAAATTCTGGGGTGGAGCCTCTTTACCCTATTTTGTACTTGTCATTGTGACCGTCTTGTTTGGTTTTTTTGGATTTGATCATCTTGTTCTGGGAAGTCCGAGCACGGCGATTCTAAAATGTATTGGTTCGTTTCTGACATTTGGACTCTGGTATTTTTATGACGTCATTCAAATACTCACCGATAAAGAAAATGTCATGAAATATGGCCTTTCGATGCCTGTGGGAGGGGCTCTAGGAATTGGAGCTGGAAAATTCACTGACAGTATGCAAGAAGGAGAAAAGGGAGGGAAATTTCCTTGGAGATGGATTCTCTTTTCCATCGCAGCCCTTTTACCCTTTGGCTTTGACTATGTCATTGCTGGCGATTATAATGGGGCCTTACTCCGATTTTTCTTAAGCATTTTCTGGGGAACATGGTTCTTATCCTTCCTCTGGTGGGCATACAATCTGGCACGTGTCTATTTTACCCCTGCGGATGTCCTTACCACACCCATGCCTCGCATTTTCCCATGGAGTATGTTTATGGAACCAAATGGGCCCAATCGCCTTGGTCCTACCGATATTGATCCAAAAACACCCTGCGAAGTTGGGAAAAATGGCCTCTTTGGCTCAATTACTCAAATGGTGGGAAATCTCCTTGGACCCGCCGTTGGAACAATCTTAGGACCCTATGGAATGGCCGTGAAATCTGCTGGAGAAGCAGCCTCCGCCACCGCCCAAGCTGCCGCCATGGGGGCATCCACCATGAAAAATGTCGTGGTGAAAGTGGGAGACGCAGCCAAACAAATTGTGAATGTCGCTACTGATACCGCAGTCCCCATTGCGAAAACATTAGGGAGTGCTGCCGCAATGGTCCCACAAGGCGTGGATGCATTATCAAGCGTCGAAGATGGTGTACTCAAGGTAGCCGAACAGGCCGCCAAAGCATCCTTACAAGAAGCTGCCAAACAGACTGGAGGTGGGGCCAGTGAAAGTGGGTTTCTTGGATGGTTTCTGGTAGGAATTGTTACCGTTGGACTTGGAAGTGCGCTCCTTCGCCACAAACGTTTTTCAGAAGGATTTGAAGAGAAGAAACATGCCTCTGACACCCCTCCGAAACCAGACCATGCTTGAGGATCTTCTTCGTCCTCGTGGAAAACCTTCTCAGTCCATTGATCCAAATAAGGCATATGCTGCGATTGTTGTCATTGCCTTTGGGGCTTCCTGGTGTGGCCCCTGTAAGCGCATCGACAAGGAACTCATTTCCAAAAAGGTTCCGGATGCGATCATGTACTACTGTGATGTGGATGAAAATGAAGACTCGCTCCAATACTGTGGCCTTTCAAAAATTCCCTCCTTTAGTCTTATTAAAAATGGTGTCTTTATTGGAAACCTGGAAGGGGCCAAAAATGAAAGTGCCGTCCTCGAATGGCTCTCAAATAACGGAGTTCCGGTTGCAAAATTCGATTGATCGTTCCATTGACGGTATAATCGTTTCTGCTCATGTAGCGCAGTGGATAACGCGTGTGCCTTCTAAGCACAAGATCGCAGGTTCGACCCCTGCCATGAGCGAATTTTATCATGATTCTTCTATATTCAAAAGTATTTTCTATTTTGGAATATAGAGAAGATCCTATGAATCTTCATGCTTCCTATGACTGTATCATTGTTGGAGGGGGTATCTCTGGGCTCTATTGTGCTCGACAAATCCTCCGAAAAAAGCCCACGTGGAGAGTAGCCTTGGCCGAGAAATACAAGGGCTTTGGCGGACGTACCTACTCCTACTCGCCCCCTGGTCATCCTGGTGTAACCTGGGAAATGGGAGCTGGGCGAATCCGAAAAGATCATACATTGGTCCGTGGTCTCTTGAAAGAATACGACCTGACCTTTGTCCCCATTGGTAATAAGACAACATGGGGACCTTCTGGGGAATCAAACGTTTTTGAAGAAGCAATTATTCCTACCTATTTTGCCCCCCTTGCTGGCCTTGGGAAAACCGTGCTCGCAAACCATACCATTCGCGAACTCCTCGAAATGAGTCTGGGAAAATCAGAAACAGAAAAACTATTATTGACCTTTCCTTACCGTGGTGAAGTGGATACCTTGCGTGCGGATGTTGCCTTGTCTGGATTTCTGGGGGGTGGAGAAATGGCTTCCCATAATGGCTATGGAATTGTGGCCGAAGGATTTTCTGCCCTAGTAGATTGTCTCAAAAAGGAAATTACCGATCGCGGTGGAGCCCTCCTTCCTCGTCACACCCTTCTGGAAATTCAGAAAGCGAGTTTTCCAGACAAGGAGAGTGGATATGATTTGACCTTCTTTTTTGGAAGTAAAAAGCATCGTGAGGAACCTTCTGGAAAGATTACCCTACGTGCCACTCGCAAAGTCGTCCTTGCCCTTCATATCAATGCCCTCCGTGGAATTCAGAACTTTCGTACGTGGCCCATGTACAAATACATTACCATGAAACCCCTTCTCCGTATCTATATGATCTTTCCCACTCCTGCCTGGTTTGCCGGCATGGGTCGCATTATTACCAATCAACGGCCCCGCTACGTAATCCCCATTAATGAAAAGGAAGGCGTGATTATGATTTCTTATACCGATTCCCAAGACACCGAAGACTATATGAAGTTCCGCAAAGCAGGCGGTGAAAAAGGTTTGGGGGAGGCTGTCTTGTCTGATATTCGAAAACTTTTTCCAGACAAGAAAATCCCAGATTACACATTTGTCCGAGACCATTTCTGGGAAGATGGGGGGTCTTACTGGCGACCTGGTGACTACGAGCCCCTCATAAAAAGCAGACAAGCATTGACCCCCCTTTCTGGATTTCCAGATGTACATCTTTGTGGAGAAAGCTATAGTATGCGCCAAGCCTGGGTCGAAGGGGCCCTCGAACACTCGAAGGAATGCCTGGGACTTATTTTATAGGGCGGTGGTAGAAGATGAGTGAGCTATCTTGGTCTTTTTATAGTGGCGGTGGTGACCTTGGAGGAATGGCCGGTGGTCCTCCCATGCCAGTTGTTCAAAGCAATAACAGTCCCCAATACAACCCCCACGTTGATCAAATGGTTCCCCAGATGACCATGAGTCGTGATTCCCCTCCTGGGGCCATGGGGGGTAGTGCATCTATTCAAGGCCAACCTGGTGTTCCTTCTCCAAAACGCCAAGAAATTGCAAAACAAGCATCCAGTGGAGATGAAGGATTTCAGGGCGCAGATTATACTTCCTCCGAAAAACTCCCCAATATTGGAAATTATAAACAGATTTCCGACTACCTCTATATTTTTATTGGGGTCTTTGGTGTAGTTACATTCCTTATTTTCTTAATACGCTTTTATCCAGATATCTTTGGTCGCAACCTCAATCGCTGGTTTGACCTTTTTGGCCTCAGTGGATTCCTCGCCCAAGGAGCTGTCCTTATGGTCCTCTTTGTATTTGGTCGTTACGTCTATACCCATTATATCAAAGAAAAACTGGACGATGATTGGTCCCTTTTCGCCTTTACCGGTACAATGATGGGAGTAAGTATCTTCCACGACCTTCTCTTGTATCATGGTGTCGCAAAGATGGTTCCACGTGGCATCAATAGTATGCTCGATGTCATCAAAGATCATGGAGAAAGTGCCGGTTCAAAGGTTCTTTTTGGAGACGCCACCTTGGTGGGTAGTACTGCCGTGGTAAGCAGTCTGCTCAAGGGTATGAGTGGGTCTATGGTCTTTGGCTTCTTGGGAGTTGCCTCGTATTTACTCCCATATTTCTTACATACCCGAAACGAATATAGTATTGTACGGTAATCAAAAAAATCGAAAAATTGACGCTGGAATTTTTTCAAAATGCGGTATAGTTACCCCCTTTTGAAACGAAAATGAACACCTATATGAATTACTTTCAGATCATTGCCCAGAAGTATCTGTGGGAGCCTGCTGTTCAGGTCAATACGAGCAGTGAAGCAATTGCTCAGTATATTACCACCTTTGGATTCGCAATTATTTACTATCTTGGTATTGCAAATATCTTTGTAGGATTCAGCCTTCTCTATAATGTTCATAAGTCTCTGATTCATAGTTTCCCAACGTATGTCCAGGAAGTTCGTGCGACGGCAAGTACGTGGCTCCCTTTTCTGGCACCTCATATCCCAGAACAGAAATATCAAGGTGGAATTCCAAATGTAGCCTCCAACCCTTGTAATCTGGATTGTACGGAAGAGAATGATCGTGTGGAACATACCGGTGTTCAGGACTGGAGAGGTGAAGACTCTTCCGAAAATATTTCAAGCGACGAAGGAGTCCGACCCCCTGCGAATTCTACCGATTCTGGAATTGACCTTCTCCTACGAACCGCAGAGAAACTTGAAGAAAAGAATGAAGATACTGTAGATGGACATCCACACACTGATTAATCTTTTCCATATACTCTTTGTTGCTCCCCTTTTTTTATGGGTAGGCTCCCAACGTGATGCCGTCCCACAACATTTTTACTGGATCTTATTTGGCCTGGGTATGGTTGTCTTAGTCTATCATGCCTATAAGACAAATGCTCGCTTCCAAAGCGGTTCCCCCCTTGTCTGGATCAATCTGATTCATTTTCTCCTGATTGGCCCCCTTCTCATCTACATTGGATGGTATCAAAAAGACACCCCACGAGGAGCCTACGAACTCCTCCTCCTTTCTGGATTTGGGGCCCTGGGATACCACCTTTACGAAATTATTAAATACAA
>JACCDX011056056.1_pt1 | contig 35394 bp, 20 predicted proteins | sample 7449681 | NCBI WGS metagenome assembly JACCDX01 (sample SAMN15323450, study PRJNA562643) | freshwater metagenome | isolation source: river surface water | place: USA:Blue River Watershed | collected 2017-08-18
CTAGTAGTAGTTCTGACAATGTACAAACAAGTTTGTTTGGTAAATCTGATTCATTACAAAGTAAGATAGACCAAGTGTTTGCATCTGCATTGAGTGACGTTGATAATAATACATCACCATTACTTGTTGGGTTTACTAATGATTCAAGAAACGTTAACAACAAAGATTTAAGAATATTCAAAAAGAATTTAAAAGCCTTAATTACAGCTAAGAAAGCTAATTACTCTGCTATTATGGAAACCAAGTTAAATGATTTGGTAACTAAAGAACAGTTGTTAATTAGAGTTGTAGATAAAGTAAACTTTGTACAAACTGAAACAGATGGATTCAGAAGAGGGGGTACACCAATCTTATATGGGTTGACAGCGACAACACAAGTGAATGAAACATCAACAGGAGCTTCTAACACATTAGAGGAGTTAGTAAATGACTACAAAACAATCGCTACGAACATAAACACGTTCTACACTAATTTACAATCATACGGTATTATGACAGCGGATTGGGATAGTACACAATCGTTTAGTTTCCTAAACCCTTCAATTAATACTGCGGCTCAGAAAAGATGGTGTATTATTTTCTCTGAAGATATTATGAAAAATAAAACACAGTTTGTTTTAGATTGTTTAGGTCCTGAACTTCAAAAAATACCAGTTTGGTTTGATGGAGTGACCGCTGACGTTAATACGTTAAGTGTGGATTATCAAAAGAGTTTGGAAGCATCAACTAAATTATTTACAGATTTCAAAAACAACTACTACAATAGTGTATTTAACTTATATCAACCTTACATTAGAACTAAGACAAGGATATTTGATTTCAGTAACATAACAACACCAAGTCCTGCTCAAACAGAAAACTTTAATTTATTGTATTCTGGTGTGAACAGTAAAGGACCAAATTGGAATAATAAACTAAAACTTGACTAATGCAGTACTACAATAGATACCAACAGTTTTTGATTAATGGAGAACAAACCATAGTTCCCAATGTTACTATTCCATTCAAGCCAACAGATAAAAGATATATTTACTTCCAAGGTAAAAGTAGACTTGATAAAATATCGTATGAGTTTTATAAAACACCCTATTTTGGTTGGTTAATACAGATGGCGAATCCACAATATGGAAGTATGGAAACGAACATCGAAGATGGTGCAGTCTTGATTATTCCGTATCCGTTAGTAGCATCTTTACAGGACTATAAAAATGCGGTAGACAACCAGTTCTTCTATTATGGCAGATAACAAAAAATTTACAGACGGAAATATTGCGTGGGAGGAGAGTTGTGATAATATAATTCTTGTTGACCCAAACAAAATCTATGACAAAAACGGTCAATTCCAAGAAAGACTCGTTCAGCATGAGAATTTGATTATGTATGCCAATTTGGAGGCGAGAATTATTCCAAGAACAAAACTTGCTGTTGGTGAAAATTTTGATGAATTAGCAAAAAACAAAGTAATTGCTAATTTTGGAGGTACACCTGACGGTAAGATTAATTTTTTAAAACCACAGGGTGATTCACAATACTTTGATACTAGTTGGTCAGACCAAATTACAGGACAAGGGTCTTTAGAAGGAAGAGGAATAAATCAACAACAAGAAAATAGAGTTGTTGCTGGTAATGTAGTTAGATTTCCAAGAACGGTTTTAAATAAATTGGATACTGGTTTACTTGGAATAACAAGTATTAAAATTGCAAATAACACATCATTTATACCTCAGGTGTCAATTGAAATGGTTGACGTTCAGGGTAGAACATTATTTGAACAAGGTGAAAATTCACCATACTCAGCCTTCTTACAATTACCATATCCTTTGTTTTATTTAACGGTTAAGGGGTATTATGGTAAGGCAATTCGATATGAATTGATGTTAAAAAGTTTCAATGCGAGGTTTGACCCAACAAAAGGTGATTACATTGTTAGTGTAGAATTTATTGGTAGAACCGCAGCTATTTTGAGTGATGTACCTATGGCGGCACTTTATGCTTTACCACACATGTACAACACAACTTTAGAGGTACAAAATGCTGAAGATACTTTAACACAATCGACATCACAACAAATTTTACAAAATGCTAATAACCCTGACGAAACTACGGGTGCATTGGCAAGACAACTACAGTCAGGATTGAATGTGACTCAGCCGGTAACCTCAATATCACTCACGAAAGGATATCAAAAAATTTCACAAGCTTATCAATATTACAAAAGTAGAGGTTTAATTAATCCTGATTTTCCTGAGTTGACTTTAGCTCAGTTAAAGATGAAACTTGATGGTTTAGAAAAATATATTTCACAAAGTTTTTCAAAACAAGATTTGGGAGTTTTGAATGATATTGATGATTATAGGGAATTACTAACATTATATCGTGAAAACATTTATGGACAAAATGCTCGTGCATGGTTTATAAAATACATGGATGCAAAAAATGTATTAGTTACCAAAGAGACAGGTGAATTAGTATATAAGTTCCAAAAAAAATACAGTGGTGATTTACAAACAAGAAAAGATGCTTTAGTTGAATTAAATAATTTAATTCAGAAGTATAATGAAAAATTATTAACAAATGCTACCTTCGGTACTGATGGTACGTATCAAATTAATAGTAAAAAACAAAGTTCTGCGTTGGCGTTTGATATTGGAATTGATGACTTTACGGTTTCTTTGAACCCTGAAAACATTGAAGAACAAATTGATGTTAACAAATCTGTAATCCTTTCAAAGGGTATTGCTCAACCAACATCCGCAGATACTCTTTCATTTTTAGCTGCTTTGAAAATTGATTTGACTACGGCATCCTATAAGTTTGATTGGCAAACAAAACAAATTGTACCTGATAGTAATTCAGAATATTATAAGTTTGGTACAATATTTCAAAGTAGTAAGTATGTAAAAAATTCTTTCTTGAATACTCTGTCAGATTTAGAATCTCGATTTGGTAAACTACAAGAAAAAATTGAACGTGAATTATCTGAAGCCTTATTAGAAAAAATAGAAAATTCAGAAACTGGTCTTGGATTCAAACCTACAATCAGAAATGTTATGGCGGTTATCATGGCGAGTGTTGATGGGTTTTATTCTTTAATGGATGATGTACATACTAACGCTTGGTCATTAAGGGCAGACCCTATAAGATTAGATGCTATTTTAAGTAATAACGAGGCAAATGGTGTCGATACAAAAGATTCGGTACCAGGTACACAAACAGGTGAAGAAAATTTTATATACCCTTGGCCACAATATTTTGAGTCGGAAGTAGACGAAAATGGGAACTCAAGTTTTGTTTTAAAATACATTGCAGACCCCAACACAACAAATAGAACCAAAGGTTACTTGTATGATAAATGGCCTGAGGTTGAATTTGTTGAACAGTATATCACGGGGGCGTTATTAAGACAGTCATTACCAGAACCCATTACATCACCAAACCAAAAACAAAGTGCACCCTTCATACCAAACAATGCTATAGAGTTTCCATATAATGTTACACCATATGGAAACAAATCTGCAGTACCTTTTTATTATGAAATTTTTGAAAGAACATACTTAGCCACAAACTACTCAAAGTTATTTAAATCACCACAATCGAAACAAGATTTATATGCTGTAATTGGCGACTTTGAAGCATATACTATTAAACAACAGATATTATCAGACCCGTTTTTGATGATGCAATTAAAAAGATACGGTTTCAATTTTACCAATTTTGTACCGTTCTTGGAAAATATTTCAAACGATGGTAAGGGTGAAAATTGGGCATTATATCAAAGAGATTATTTCGTAACACCATATATCAAAACTTATGTTGAAAAAGACTCGGCAATCTATTCATTAGAGCAATTGAACGCTGATAGTATTACGGTAGATGAATCGCAAGAGAGTGAAAACAATTTGATTGAATATCTTAAAGGTAGTGATTCATCTGCGATGACAATTACTGACACATATCCATTTACAAGTCTTTCTTGGTTGAAAACAAATATGGCTTATGGTTCGACAATCGCATCGGTTGAAGATGCTAACGATACTACTAAATCACTTTATTGGTTGGATAGTAAGAAAACTATATCATCATTTAATCCAAGACAACTGATAAGTCCTATTAATGATGTTCCGTTTACTACTCTAACATGGAAAAACACATCATTAAATCAAAACATACAAGGTGGAGGAGTACAACCACAAGTTCAAAGTAACTTGGAACTTAACACCTACTTCCTTGAAAAGTTCACAAACAATGATAAGTTGATAATAACTGAATCAAACATTGACTACGGAAGTGATTACTCGGGTAAGATATCAAGATATCAAACAACTTCATTGTTGAATACACCATATTTTGTAAATGCAATAATGGAGGGTGTTGATAACGTGAAAAACGGAAATCAATATCCTTACAAAAATCTTGGTTATCTATTCTTAAATTCATTACCAATATCAACATTAAGAGAAAAAACTCTTTCAGCTGAATTGACCGACACTATAATTTCTGAAAGACAAAACAGTTATATATCAAGTATATTCAACAAAGTATCGGCAATACACAAGTTACCATATGCATTTATATTAAAGTACGGTTCAATTTGGCACAGATACAAAACATACATTGAGAATGGTACCGATATGTTGGATAGTGTTTGGAAAAATTTTGATTACGATGTGGCGTACGACCCAACAACATCGGCCAGCACCACAACCTACCAAATAACAGATTATCAAGGTTCGGCTTATACATACTCATTGAACTATAATAACATGGGTAGTGTGGGGGTTAACGTTGGTATGTACCCAAAGGTAATAAACTCATTATATTACATGTTCAATGATGAAGATATTATTACAGGTTATACTTCATCGGATTGGACTTCAGCGTATGATAACGGTTTGAGAATTGGTAAAACAAATCAATCTTCGATTAATTTAGGATTGGGTTCTATGCTCGGTGACCCCTTAAATTCAGTCTCAATTAAGAACTGGTATTCATTTATCAATATTACTCAAACAAGTATAAATTCAGAGTTGATACCAAGAATTTTGGTTGTACCGTCAACAGGTGGATTAAAGTTCAACCAATACAAATTTGAGAATCAAAATCCTTTACTAACAAATTTTGAAAAAACATCTACTCAAATTCAATCTGATGAGACTCTTTATGATGGTTCGGTAAGAACACTATGGAACTCATCTAATTTCGGATATTTCAATCATAGCCTGACCAAAAAACCTTCTTACAATGAATATCTAAAGATTGTAGACCCGGCAAAAGAATATCAAAATCCTTTTGACATAACATATCAGGGTGAATACTCAAATATTGAAGACATATTTGGTACGTTTACTAAACAGATATTAGATGATTTTGAACAAGAGTTTTTAAGATTTGTTCAAAAACCTTCTGATAGTATAATTGCCTTAGCGGGAGAACAACTTGGTTTAGATTTTTTCACACCAAACATATTAAGTTCTTGGGAAAATAGAAATTTAATATCTGTATTAAGTAGTTTATTTACAATATCAGATGTAACACTTACCGGTAATGAGGATAAGGACGGCCCACTTATTGCAGACAAGCAATTATCATCATTTGCATTTGGTATTGATAATTTCCTTTCATATCAAGTCGTTTTTAAACGAGGTAATCCTTCGAATTTTAATAGACGTGTTTGGAATTCATTCTCTACTAATCAAACAGTTAAACCATTAGACCCTGTTGATTTTGGAAAATATGTGCCTGGTTCGCTACCCACATCTGGTGGAACAACACTTAGTGTTTCAAAATCACAAAATGCCGATGCTTGGGAACAATTATACCTCAACGTTGGTGAGTATAAATTGAATTCATTAGCGTATAAAGATTCGGGTTCATACATTACCGATTTCTTCATTGATTTTAATATTGAATTTACCGCAGAAAACGTGGTTGTTTTAGCGCCATTAATTAAAATGTATGCAACCCAAAAGGTTGAAAACGGACCGTCATATAGTTCTACGTCATTCTTGACAAGTTTTAATACTTATCTTTCTGATTTAAACAAATACCAATCTAATATTCTAAATCATGTATTTAGATATTTGAATCAAAACTTACCAAACATTACTGAGGTTAAAAATCAAAGAGTAAGTGCTTTGGATGGTGAAGTGGCAAAAGTAGAAATTTGGGAGACATTCAAAGCAATGAATGATAAATGGATTGCCGGTGGAGATTTCAAAAACCGAAGTCTTTTTGAGGATTTCATGTTCTTGGATAGGGCTAACAGAGACATCGGAAATAAACTTATTGTTGATGTGACAACACTAACGGGATATCTATCATCAACAAATGATAAGTTATCGGTTTATAGTTTAATAAGTGAATTGTTAAGTAAAAACAATTTCTTATTTATGGCGTTACCGGCTTATGTAAATTTCTATGGTGTACAAGAAACAGGTAAAGGGGGAACACCCGTTAATGTTGATATACCTAATAGTGCTTTTGGAACATATTTAGAAGTCGACTATCAACAATCAAAGCCAAAGTTTGTGTGTATCTATACAGATAAACTTTCTGAACACACCCAACAGAAAAACAACATAGACTATAGATTTAATTCTGACAGTTTTGATATTGGAAGGTGTGCTGACAATCCATTAAGGGAGTCAAACCCAACTAAAGATGATTTTGGTAGTTCTAATAAAGTTGTTGCGTTTAATGTGGATTTTGGTGTAAGAAATCAAAATATTTTCAAATCTATATCATTAAATCAATCACAATACAAAAATACATCAGAGACATTCACAGTGCTTGTTGATATTGCCAACCAAGGTAAAGGTCAAAAAGCGGTCCAACAAAGTACTTCACTTTATAATTTATATAAAACAAGAAGTTACACTTGTGATGTTGAGTCTATGGGTAATGCCATGGTTCAACCAACAATGTATTTCAACCTAAGATATGTTCCAATGTTTACAGGAGCGTATTGGATTACCAATGTTGTTCATAATATATCTCCACAGGATTTCACAACTACTTTTTCCGGAGTAAGAATTTCAAAATATGCGTTCCCGAATTTCAGTAAATTAACAATGGGTGTTAATATTGATTTGTTGAGAAGGTATCAAAAGAAAAAAGAAGTTATACCGGTATCTGTTACTGCAGAAACACCAACAACTAGTATTATTTCAGTTAGTGGTAAGACTAATGGAAATGTTAGTAAGACACCAATCAAAACTGTCGCTGCAAGTTGTAAAACTGCATACCCATCACTTCCGTTTGTTGATGCAAATTATACGGTGATTGGTAAACAAAATGTTGTAAACTACTTGAATACAAGAACAGATGTACCTTTGAATATAAGAAAGTTAGTATTTGCTATGGCAACACAAGAACAAAACAAAAGTCCAAACCAGTTTGGTTGTGTTGGTAATGACTTGTACGGTATACACACGGATGGTAAATGGCCACCAAATATGATGTCATTTGTTATTGGACAGGAATGTGTTTCAGTTATTGAAGGTGGAAAACGACCATTGGCGATATTTGATTCATTTGAAGATGCTATTAATTTTGTGTTGGCGAGATTCAACACAAGTGCATTTAATAACCTATTCAATGTATATAAATTGAAATATGGAAGTGAAGGAGAAGCTGCGGCTAGAATATGGTTGGGATGGTGGAATACTGGTGTTGGTATGAAGAGACCGGGTGATGGTCCATTATCAAAAGAGACTCGTTTGAATGAGCAAATAAATGCTAGAATTTCTAGAGGAACACCTTGGACTGTCACTGTAAGTATATTCCAAAATGCGATAAATAGGGCTAGAGTATTAGGATTACAATAAAATTAGTAAATATTGATATATTTATATGTTAAAACCATTTGTTATGGATATTAAAAATTTATTAGACAATTATCTTTCTAAAGATACAAGATTATCAGAAAGAGAAACAGGTAACGGTTACAAGGAAGTTTGTGACTTGGATACTGGAGACTGCTACACAGTAAGAATGAAAGACGGTCTTATTGAAAGAGTGGACAACACAATGAAAATAAATAGAACTCTTAAGGTTGAAACTTCACACGGAGTTAAGACTTTATTGAACGGTTAAAGAAAAACAAAATGTCATTAGAGAAAAAAATTATCGAAGAAGTTCAAAGATATAATAAAATTAACAAATATATCGTTGAACAAGAAACAACAACAGACCCGTTAGCTGATTTTACGGGTGCTGGTACAGATGAAACATTACCACCACCAACAACGGACACACCACCACCAACAGGTCCTGAAGAAATCGCAGAACCAATTGATACGGCAACTGACCCCGATGTTGAAAAGTTGGATGATGAAGGAAAATCTGTAGACGAAAAATCAGAAGATTCTTCAACTGAAGAATTGGACATCACAGAATTAGTATCAGCTCAAAAAGATATTCAATCTAAACAAGATGAGTATATGAGTACTATGTTTGAAAAACTTGAAGACTTAACAAGTAAGTTAGAAGCGATGGATTCTATTTTTGAAAAAATTAATTCATTAGAATCTAAAATTGAAAAGTATCGTGAAAAAACTCCTGAAGAAAAATTACACTTAAGAAGTTTAGACTCATACCCTTTCAATCAGAAGTTAACAGATTTTTTTGAGGATAAAAAAGAAGATATGGAAAAATCAGGTAAGAATGAATATGTTTTAACTGATGATGAAGTTGAAAACTTTTCACCCAATGAAATCAAAAAAACTTTTAACAAATTTACGGACCAATATCCTAAAAATTATTATTCTTGATAAAAATTTTTCTCTAATGAAAAGGACATCGAAAGGTGTCCTTTTTTGTTTTTGGGGTTTGACTTAATGGATTGTTCAGTTATACTTATAGATGAGTAATAAGAGAACTTAAACTTTAAAAAAAACAAAAATTATGTCAAACACAACTTTAGATGCAGTTCTTTCTCAGTATGAGAAAAACACCGCACGTTCTCAAGGAACGGGCAACCAAATGTCTCAAGATGAGCGTATGAAGAAGTACTTCACAACTCTTTTGGACAAGAATTCACGTACAGGTCAAAAGCGTGTACGTATCCTCCCTACCCCTGATGGCTCATCCCCCTTCAAGGAAGTATGGTACCATGAAATTCAAGTGGATGGTAAGTGGGTTAAACTTTACGACCCAGGAAAAAATGACGGAGAGCGTTCTCCATTGACTGAGGTTTACGAAGAATTGATGTCAACAGGTAAAGAATCTGATAAGAAATTGGCACCTCAATATCGTTCACGTAAATTCTACATTGTTAAAGTTGTAGACCGTGATGCTGAAGATGATGGTGTTAAGTTTTGGAGATTTAAAGACAATTACAAACAAGAAGGTATCTTGGACAAGATTATCCCAATTTGGAAACAAAAGGGTGATATTACAAATCCTGAAAATGGACGTGACCTTATCATCGAAATGGTAAAATCTAAGACACCTGCAGGTAAAGAATACACGGTTGTTCAAACTATTATGTATGACGACCCAACACCACTTCACTCAGATGATGCAATCAAAAAAGAGTGGGTTGAAGATGAGATGACTTGGAGTGACGTATACTCAAAGAAACCTGTAGAATATTTGGAAGCGGTTTCTCGTGGTGAAGTTCCACGTTGGGATTCTGATTTGAAAAAATATGTTTATGGTGACTCTGTTGAGGACATGACAATGGGTGGAGGTACACAATCTGAAAAGACTTATGACCCTCAATCTGAAATGGACCCAGACGAGGAACTACCATTCTAATTTAATGAGCATGGACACTTGCATAGACATAGTGTCCATGCTCTTTTTTTAAAAAAATACAGACAATGAAAATAAGAAAATTAATGTACGAATCGCTCATCAAAAAGTATGAGAGTGAGATTGCTGAGGCTGAGGCAACTTTAATGGTGTACATGGAAAACCCTGTTGGTATTGGGGAACATCCACAACACTTGGAAGAGATGGACAAGTTTGTCGAGAAATTGGCAAATGCAAAAGACAAGTTAGAAAATTTAAAAGAATTCTACAAATACAATTATGGCAATTAAGAAAAAAGATTTTAAAGATATTAAGAAACAGTTCTCTACATCTGCGAAATACAAACCACAACGTTTTTTCGATTTAGGAACTGACTTCTTGGATGCAGTAGGTTTACCTGGTCCTGCTATTGGACACATCAATATGTTTTTGGGACACTCAGATACGGGTAAGACAACTGCGTTGGTGAAGACTGCGGTGGATGCACAAAAGAAAGAAATTCTTCCTGTGTTTATTATTACCGAGCAGAAATGGAGCTTTGAACACGCAAAGTTGATGGGATTCCAATGTGATGAAGTTGTGGATGAGGAGACGGGTGAAATCGATTGGGACGGATTCTATATATTCAACAACAACTTTGACTACATCGAACAGATTACAGATTATATCAATAGTTTGTTGGATGCACAAGAAAAGGGAGAGTTGGATTATAGTCTATGTTTCCTTTGGGATTCAATCGGTTCAATTCCATCTAAGATGACTTTTGAAGGTAAAGGTGGTAAACAACACAATGCTGCTACATTGTCAGACAAGATTGGTATGGGTATTAACCAGCGTATCTCAGGTTCACGTAAGGCTGATTCTAAATACGAAAACACTTTGGTTATTGTTAACCAACCGTGGGTTGAACTTCCTGACAATCCGTTTGGTCAACCAAAAATTAAGGCAAAAGGTGGTGAGTCTGTTTGGCTTAACTCATCTTTGGTATTTTTGTTTGGTAACCAAAAAGGTGCTGGAACTACCAAGATTACAGCAACCAAAGACAAGAGAACTGTTAAGTTTGCAACTCGTACCAAAGTTTCCGTTATGAAAAACCACATTAATGGTTTGGGTTATGAAGATGGTAAAATTATCGTAACACCACACGGGTTCTTGGCGGGTAAAGAAGCTTCAGAAGAAAAAGCATCTATTGAAGCTTACAAAAAAGAACATTCCGATTATTGGAAACAAATTATCGGAACAGATGGTGAGTTCACACTTACTGAGGAAAAAGAAGTTATTGAATAACATAAAACTTAAATTGTGACTAAGACACTTTTAATTGACGGAGACAATCTATTCAAAATCGGATTTCATGGGGTAAAAGAATATTACCACAATGGGAATCATATTGGGGGTATTTTTCACTTCATCAATACACTTAAAAAGTTCTTACAAGAGCACAATTATGATAAGGTTATAGTCTTTTGGGATGGAGAGAATAACTCCTCCCAAAGACGACTTCTATTACCTCAATACAAACAAAATAGACGTTCAGAAACCAATGAGTTGAAGCGTCAATCATATGACTGGCAAAAGTCCCGTATACGTCAATATTTGGAGGATATGTTTATTCGTCAGATATGTATTGACAACTCGGAAAGTGATGATTTGATATCTTACTATTGTCAAATTTCTGTTGATGAGAAAAAAACAATTTTCTCAGCCGACAAAGATTTGACACAACTCATTTCTGAAAACGTCGAAATCTATTCTCCGATTAAAAAAGAATATCACAAATACGGAGAGAGGATTAATATTGGTAATCTTTGGATACCCCACCAAAATGTTTTAACCTATAAAATATTAACTGGCGATAAATCAGATAATATTGATGGGATACTTTTGCTTGGTGAAAAAACAATTATTAAATTATTTCCCGACTTACTTGAAAAAACAACTTCTGTTTCCGATATTTTTACAACAATCAATAATTTTAGTGAAGATGAAAAGAAACAAAAATCTGTATCAAACATTCTCGAAGGGAAAACAAAACAAGGATTACTCGGTCAAGAATTTTTCAATATCAATAAAAAACTTATTGATTTGTCCAACCCACTAATATCTGACGAGGGTAAAGAAGAAGTCAAAGCTTATTATGAAGAAGAGTTGGACCCTGATGGTAGGGGTTACAAAAATCTTATGAGACTAATGAACGATGATGGAATTTTCAAATACCTTCCAAAAACAGATAATCAGTGGGTTGAATTTTTACAACCATTTATGAAACTATCAAGAAAAGAAAAAAAACGATTCAATACTAAAAATTAAAATTATGAAAGAACAAATGCAAGACACAACAAAGATGGAGTTCTTAATGACTTTGAATGACAACATCATCGTACAAAGATTCTATAACGTGAAAGGGTACAACCCCAAAGCGAGAAGAAGTTTGGAAGTTGGTGCCATTCTTAAAGAAGTTGCCGAACTAGTCGAAAACAACCTTAGACTAAAATCTTTGATTTACATGGTTGACAATCAAGACCAAATTATTGCCGACCCAGAGATTTTGGAAACATCTAATACGGAAGGTCCAGAATACTTTAACTTGTATGTAAAGATTGGAGATGAGACAATTTGTCATAGAATAGTTGACGCCAAATTGTACCCACCAAAGGTAAGATATACCGTAGACATACGACCAGAGTTGAAAATCATATTGAGGGGTCTGACTGACATTTTTTCAGCTGAAAATTTATCTTACAAATACATGAATTATCAGCTCGCTTAAGAGTATTTATAAATCCGAGAGGTAGTAAAACGTTATTAAAAATTATGTCAAACGATAAAAATTTTGGTTATTTAGGGAACACATTTCAAATACAATTATTAAACAATATTATACTTAACAAAGATTTTGCTACATCTATCGTTGACGTTTTAGACCCCAAATATTTTGATAATCAATACTTCAGACTTATCATGCAAATGATAAGGGAGTATTATGTAAAGTATGAACATGCACCGACCTTTAATACTTTAGACCAACTAACAAAATCTGAAATTACATCACCAATGGCACAAAAAATGGTGATGGATATGTTGGAACAAGTAAAAGAGTGTCCAATAGAAGGTTCAGATTTTGTCCAAGAAAAATCTTTGAAATTCTGTAAACAACAAGAACTTCAAAAAGTGATGTCGAAAGCACAAAAAATCATCGATAAGGGTGATTTTGAAAGTTATGACCACTTAGAACAAATGGTTCGTGAAGCTCTACAAGTTGGAGAAGTTGAAGTTGGTACATCTGACGTATTCTCAAACTTGGACGAGGTTTTGGATGATGATTACAGACATCCTATTCCGATGGGAATTCAAGGTATTGATAATCTACTTAAAGGTGGATTGGCTAAAGGAGAGATTGGTGTAATATTGGCACCGACAGGTGTTGGTAAGACTACAATTTTGTCTAAAATAGCGAACAACGCATTTAATCTTGGGTATAATGTACTACAAGTATTTTTTGAGGACAATCCTAAAATTATACAACGTAAACATTTTACTATGTGGACAGGTATTGCTCCTGATGATTTGTCAAACCACAGAGAAACTGTATTAGAAAAGGTTAAAGAAATTAAGTCAAATACAAAAAATATCTTAACTTTGAAGAAATTGCCATCAGATACTATGACTATGAATCAAATTAAAAATCAAGTTAGAAAAATGATGGCGGAAGGTAATAAAATAGACATGATAGTGATAGACTACATTGACTGTATTGTACCTGACAGAAAACTCGAAGATGAATGGAAAAGTGAGGGTTCGGTTATGCGAGCGTTTGAGGCTTTATGTCACGAACTACAAATCGTAGGTTGGACTGCAACACAAGGTAACCGTTCATCAATATCATCTGAAGTTGTTACTACAGACCAAATGGGTGGTTCAATCAAAAAAGCACAAGTAGGTCACGTTATTATTACTGTAGCTAAAACATTACAACAAAAAGAAATGAATTTGGCAACAATTGCGATAACAAAATCACGTCTTGGTAAAGACGGTGTTGTATTTGAAAACTGTAAATTTGATAATGAATTTTTGGTTATTGATACTGAACAAAGTGTCACACTACTTGGTCTTGAGGAACAAAAAGAAGAAAGAAATCGAACAAGAATTAATGAGTTGTTAAATCAAAGAAGACAACGAGAAAATACAAATACTTAATATAAAAAAACTATGGATAATTACATTTTTAATATGGCACTAAAAGACCACCGATTCGTCGTAAAGAGAAGCGGTGAAACAGTACTATTCGAATCCGAAAAGATAAAAAAAGCGGTTATGAAAGCTATGGCATCTGTTGGTAAAATAGATGAAGATATGGCTGAAAAAATTGCAAGACTAACCACAAAAGGTATCTTTAAAGGAGATAAAGAAAGAGTTCCTCATGTGGATGAAATCCACGATATGGTGGAAAATAAACTTATGGATAATGGGTTAAATGATGTTGCTAAAGAATATATCATTTATCGTTCAAAACACCAACCAAATATTTTTTCAAAAAGAATCAATTTAAAACCTTACGAATATCCTGATTTGTATGAGTATGTTGATGCAATTAGACATTCATATTGGGTTCATACAGAGTTTAATTTCACTTCGGACATTCAAGATTTTAAAGTACACTTGAGTGAAAAAGAACAAACTGCGGTCCAAAGAGCTATGTTGGCAATTTCACAAATAGAAATTGCGGTAAAAACATTTTGGGGTGACATTTATAAAAGACTACCAAAACCAGAAATTGGTAGTGTTGGTGCAACATTCGCAGAATCAGAGGTAAGGCATGCAGATGCATATTCACACCTAATTCAATTGTTAGGTCTCAATAGTGAATTTGAAAACATCTTGGAAGTACCTGCAATTCGCAGAAGAATTAAATATTTGGAAAAAACCATATCAAATTCAAAGGCGGTTGAAAATCAAGAATATTTTGAATCAGTTGTATTGTTCTCAATGTTTGTTGAAAACGTATCGTTGTTCTCACAATTCTTAGTTATTATGTCATTTAATAAACATAAAAATGTATTAAAAGGTATTAGTAATGCTGTTGAGGCCACATCTAAAGAAGAAAATATTCATGCTGGTTTTGGATTCGACTTGGTTAATATTATAAAAAAAGAAAATCCATCATGGTGGACTGAGGACTTGGTTCAAGACCTGATTCAGGCAACCAAAGATGCTTACGAAGCTGAACTTGAAATAGTTGATTGGATTTTTGAAAAAGGTGACTTGACTTTCTTGTCAAAAGCACAAACTTTAGAGTTTATCAAACATAGATTTAATACCTCTTTAAATTCTATCGGTATTGATAATATTTTCGAAATCAACCAACCTCTTTTGGAAACGACCGAATGGTTTGATGATGAAATTTTAACAACAAAACACACTGATTTCTTCAATAAAAGAAGTATCAATTATAGCAAAAAAACGAAATCGATAACAATGAACGATTTATTTTAATTTAAATTAATATAGAAACATGGAAAATAGAAAACCTTTTGATTGGATTAATGAAGAATCCATAACATTCCTTCGTAGAGGATACCTCAGCGAAGGTGAAGAACCACTAGAAAGAATCAGAGTGATTGCAGAGCACGCTGAAAAAATTTTGAGTACAACTGCAGACAATGTAAAACTTAAAGGTTTTGCCGATAAGTTTTATGAGTATATGGGTAAAGGATGGTACTCACTTTCATCACCCGTGTGGGCTAATTTTGGTAAGAAAAGGGGTTTACCTGTTAGTTGTTTTGGTTCTAATATTGGTGACAACATTGAGTCAATTTTATATACACAAGCGGAAGTTGGAGAAATGAGTAAGATGGGTGGAGGTACCTCAGGATATTTTGGAAATATTCGTGGAAGAGGCGCATCAATTACCGATAATGGACACGCACCTGGTTCAGTACACTTTATGAATCTTTTCCAAAGTGTTGTTGATAACATATCACAAGGTTCAACACGTAGAGGTAGATTTTCACCATACCTACCAGTCGAGCATCCTGATATTATGGAGTTTTTAGAAATCGGTACTGAGGGATTCCCAATTCAAGATTTGACACACGCAGTAACAGTTACTGATGAATTCATGGAACAAATGGTAAATGGGGATAAAGAAAAAAGAGCTATTTGGGCTAAAGTAATTCAAAGAAGAGGTGAGATTGGATATCCATATATTATGTTCACAGATACTATGAATAACAAGGCACCTGAAGTTTACAGAGATAAAGACATGAAAATTTATAATTCAAATCTTTGTTCTGAAATTGCATTACACAACTCAGAAGAAGAATCTTTTGTTTGTGTTTTGTCTTCTATGAACCTTTTACACTACGACGAGTGGAAAGACACAGACGCTGTTGAAGTTATGGTATACTTCTTAGATGCGGTTGTTACTGAATTTATTAGTAAAATTGATGAACTAAGAAATAATGGTACAATCGAGGGTCAAAGAGCATTCTTCTATCTTGAAAAGGCTTACAACTTTGCTAAAAGACAAAGAGCCCTTGGTTTAGGTGTCTTGGGATGGCATTCACTACTTCAATCTAAAAGTTTACCTTTTGACAGTAAAGATAGTGCAAGATTGAATATTGAGGTTTTCAAATTGATAAAAGACAAATCTTATAAAGCATCTGCGGAACTTGCTGAGATGTTTGGTGAACCAGAAACATTAGTCGGTTATGGTAGAAGAAACGTTACATTAAACGCAATTGCACCTACAACATCATCAGCATTTATCTTGGGTCAGGTTTCACAATCTATTGAACCAATTTGGTCTAACTGTTATGTTAAGGATGTTGCTAAATTAAAAGTTACTATCAAAAACCCAGTACTTAAAAAGTTACTTGTTGATATCAAAAAAGATACTAAAGCGACTTGGGACAGTATTAAAAAACAAGATGGTTCTGTACAACATTTAGAGTTTTTGACTGATGAACAGAAAGAAATTTTTAGAACATTTGCTGAAATTAATCAATCTACAATCATTAACCAAGCGGCTATCAGACAAGATTTTATTGACCAATCACAGTCATTGAACTTAATGATTTCACCTGATATGCCGACTAAAGATGTTAATAAACTTCTTATTGACGCATGGCAATTGGGAGTTAAGACCCTTTACTATCAGCATTCAATGAACTCAGCTCAGGCATTTGCAAGAAAAAAACTTAATCTTAATGACTTGGTTTGCACGAGTTGTGAAGCATAATTAATAATTTAAGGTTATAATGTATTAAAAACCCGACAAATAGATTGTCGGGTTTTTTTATTTCTAAAAATTATTCTGTGGATATATTTATGTATAATGGCTGACGGTAAAACATATGGTATTAATTTTCCTTTCGGACAAAGTCAGGATGGAAAATACCTTTCCTTATCTCAAACACCTGAGGAGGAAATAAGAACTGATTTGTTACATCTTATCTTAACAAGAAAAGGTAGTAGATATTACTTACCAAATTTTGGTACAAGAATTTATGAGTTCATTTTTGAACCTATGGATGGATTATCATTTGAAGCTATTAAGGCAGATATCAGACAAGCGGTAGATGAATTTTTACCAAATTTGATATTAAATGATATTACAATAACACCATACACCGAAGAACTTGAACTTGTTGGTGATTTAAATATGAGTAACATTGGTGTCGGTGGTATTTATAGAGTACCTGGTACTGGTGTTGCGGACTATACAGCAAAAATAAGAATTGACTATACTATTACTGATAGCACTTTCGACAATAAGGATTTTGTTATTATCAATATTTAATATAAATGGCACAAAGAAGAATTTCATACGCAGACAGAGACTTTGAAGCACTACGTCAGGACCTCATTAATTACACACAACAGTATTATCCTGAACTTATTGATAACTTCAATGATGCCTCAGTATATTCAGTTTTTTTAGATTTAAACGCAGCCATTGGTGATAACTTACATTATCACATGGATAGAAGTATTCAAGAAACAGTACTTCAATACGCTCAACAACGTTCGTCAATTTTTAACATTGCCAGAACTTATGGATTAAAAATACCCGGTAATAGACCTTCAGTAGCCCTTTGTGATTTTTCAATCACAGTACCAGCATTTGGAGACCAAGAAGATACAAGATATTTGGGTATCTTGAGGGCGGGTTCACAAGTAGTTGGTGCAGGACAAACATTTGAAAATGTTAACGATATTGATTTTTCATCTCAATATAACAGTGAAGGATTTCCAAACCAAATTAAAATACCAAACTTCGATTCTAATGGTAAGTTATTGAATTATACGATTACTAAAAGAGAAGTAGTGGTTAATGGAATAACTAAGGTTTATAAAAAAGTTATTACACCGGCAGATGTTAAGCCATTCTTTGAGTTTTTCTTACCTGAAAAAAATATTATAGGTGTTACATCTGTAATACAAAAAGATGGAACCTCATTCCAATCAATTCCAACATACTCTGAATTTGTAAACTCACCTGATAGATGGTTTGAAGTTGATTCATTAGCTGAGAGTAGAGTTTTTGTTGAAGACCCAACTAAACCCGCAGATAGACCAGGTATTAAAGTTGGTAGATACCTTGAAACTGAATTAAGATTCATAACTGAATATACACCAGAAGGTTTCTTAAGAGTTCAATTTGGTAATGCTACCGTTACTGCTGATGACCAATTAGCTCAATTTTCAAGGACGGGTGTGCCACTTAGAATTCAAGACTATCAAAACAATATTGGTTTAGGTAAAACAGTTAAAGCAAATACTACATTATTTGTTCAGTATAGAATTGGTGGTGGAACCGTTTCTAATATCGGTGTAAATACAATAAACCAAGTTGGTACGGTTAATTTCTTCGTTAATGGACCTTCGGCTAATATAAATCAACAAGTTGTAAATTCATTAAGGGTTAACAACGTTACTGCCGCAATTGGTGGAGCTAACCAACCTAATATTGAAGAGGTTAGGAATATGGTAACATTTAACTTTGCGGCTCAAAACAGAGCTGTGACGGTAAATGATTACTATGCTATCATAAGAAAAATGCCAGGTAAGTACGGTGCACCTGCTAAGGTTGCAATCACGGAAGAAGATAACAAAATTAATATCAATATTGTATCTTATGATTCGACAGGGTCTTTGACTCAAACTGTATCAAACACACTGAAAACAAACTTAGCAAATTATTTATCAAATTATAGAATGATAAATGATTACATTTCAATTAATGTTGCTCAAGTAATTGATTTAGAATTTGATATTTCTGTTGTTGTTGATTCGGCACAAAACCAAGGTGAGGTTATAACAAGAGTTATTGACAAAATACAAACATTAATGAGTCCAGTATTCAGAGAAATGGGTGGTAATGTATTCATATCTGAAATAAGGAGTCAAGTACAAGATGTTGCCGGTGTTATTTCAGTAACCGACTTAAAAGTTTTCAATAAAGTTGGTGGTCAATATTCGTCATCTGAAACTTCACAAAGATATGCTAATAGTGCAACAAAAGAAATTTTATTAGTTGATGACACTATTTTTGCTGAGCCATCACAAATTTACCAAGTTAGATTCCCTAACAAAGACATTAAGGTAAGAATCAAGAATCTTAAGACTGTAGATTTCTCTTAATTCCTTTACATAGAGTTTTAGTAAGTTATTTTGAAAATAGATGAATAACTATTTATCTAAAAAGATATTATATGCCTAAATCATACAGATTACGTACACAATTAGGAGTTGACCAAAATTTAAAACTGAATGTAGAACAGGATTTTGACTTTTTGGAAATCCTTTCCATGAAACTTTCACAAGGTGATGTCTATACTCGTTTTTGTGCTGACTATGGTGTGGTTGTTGGTCGTGTTGTTGCTAACGGTGGATTTGGCGTACCAAATGTAAGAGTATCTGTTTTTGTTCCTGTTGAAGATGAGGATTTATTAAATCCTGTTATCAGTGCCTTGTACCCGTATAAAAGTCCTGCGGAAAAAAATGAAGACGGTTATCGTTATAATTTATTACCGTATAATCAGGAATATGGTGGACATACACCTACAGGTACATTTCCAACAAGAGAAGATATCTTAACAAGAAATGAAGTACTCGAGATATACGAAAAATATTACAAGTATACTGTAAAGACTAACGAGTCAGGTGACTTTATGATTGTTGGTGTGCCGTTGGGTATTCAAACACTTACAATGGATTTGGACTTATCTAATATTGGTGAGTTTTCTTTAAGACCGGCAGATTTAATCAGAATGGGATTGGCTACTGCCGAACAATTTGACGGAGTTCAATTCAGAGCATCTGAAGATTTAGACTCACTACCGCAAATTGTTAATGCTAAAAAAGACATTAATGTTACATCATTTTGGGGTGACGGTTCACAGTGTAGTATTGGTATAACACGTGCAGATTTTGATTTGAGAGAATTAGGAATTGAAATTCAACCGACTTCGGTGTTCATGGGTTCAATCATGAGTTCACAAGATTCCCAAATGTTGAAAAAGAATTGTAAACCAAAAACAGAACAAGGTGACTTGTGTGGAATGGTTACGGGACCTGGTGAAATTTTAGCTATAAGACAGACGGTTAATACCGATGTGAATGGGAATCCAATACTTGAACAGTATAGATTAACTAATGGTGGAAAAGTAATTGACGATGATGGAACTTTCTTGGTGGACGTACCTATGAATTTGGATTACGTGGTAACAAATGAATACGGTGAAATAGTATACTCAAAAGACCCAAGAATTGGTATTCCGACAAAAGGAAAATATAGATTCAAAATAAAATACCAAGCCGAACAAAATGGACCATTAAAAGATGGGACAACAATAATTCCTATTCAAGGGGAAATTCAGAGAGCTAACTTTTTAGTTCCAAATATCAGAGAATATGGTTGGACAGGGGCGACTTCAACAAGTCCTGGTGTTGACCCTGCTTTATATGCATTGAACACAAGTCCTTACTATGATTCAAATTATACAGGTAACACTAATTGGCAATTATTCCAAAAAAGTTATGCGTTTTCATTAGATTGGGATGACTATGCTGATAAGCAAGCGGCCATAAATTGTCAGGACTTTTTCTACTTGATGAAGTATAATAAAGTTTATACTACATCTCAGTTTATAGAAGATTATAGAAAGGGTAGTGGGCGTGCTAGATTTTTAGGAATTAAAGAAATTTTAAATAGAAGTTGTGAGTCTGAAAATAATAAATTCCCTGTCAACGATGGTGTAAGAAACTTTGATTTAATTTATTTCTTATTCAATATATTAATAACATTACTTGTTCCTGTTACAATTACATTAATTTTTCTATCTAATATTATTTGTATTTTATGGCCAATTTTAAGAGTAATCATCAATGTAGTTGGTACGGTATTGTTAAGTGCATTAATTATTTTATGTAATGTAGTTAAGGCATTATCGTTTGGTTTATTAAAATTAAATTGTCCAAAATGGCAATTGGTAAACATTAGTGAGACATGTCCACTTACATCAATACCATTACCTAACATGTCATATCCCGACTGTGATATGTGTAATTGTGAAAGTAGAGATGTGGTATCTCAAAATGATACAACACCGTCCGCAAATAATAGTTTATTAGTAAATTCAACTGACTACTTGTTTTTTGAACAGATAATTGGTTTGAATGGTGATGAAGTAGATACGACTTGGCAATCTAAATACGTATACGGATTCCAATCTACAATGTCAGGATTTGATAATGGTGTCGACAATTCAGTTTGGACAAAATCACCATTCATGGATGATAATGCTGATGATGGTAATCCATATACAAATTACAAAACTTGGTCTTGGGATTTAACACTTTCCGAGAGAATGAACTTGTTTAATGTTAAGGCAAAATACCACTCAGATGGTGCGCAAAATAAAGTTAAAGTTAGTGTAAACCCATCATCTTCACTTAACACAGGTAAGTTTCACTATGATAATGTTTTAGTTTTATTATGTGACCCAAATAGTCAGGATGCCTTACAGGCGGGAAGAGTTATTAGTTTTCAAAATACTGCTAATTCTGCAGACCCTAACGTTAGTGGGGGAACTACAGGAACATCAATTACTAGTACAACATATTTCGCTACGGTGAATTATATGAATCCGTCTAACCTAAGTACAAATAGTGCGACCGTTTATGAGATTACAGGTTCTACAGGAGATTTAAAAAACAAATACATATACCCTTCAGATGTTGAATATTATCAGGTAATTACAGCATCCACAATACAAGATTATGTTCAAATAGCTGGAATTGCGGGTGTACCAACAACATATGGATTTGGTAATAACACGTTGATTAATCGTTTTATTTTTGGTTATCAAAGTGTATCTAAAGGTGGTGGAGACAATCCTGATGATTATCCAGATTCTTCAGGCACTGAAAAATTCAAATACAATGTACCTAACTTCAAGTTAAATACAGAGTATAATGACCACATAGTGGTTTTCTTAGTTAGAGGTGTTGATATGTATACCGATAGACAGGATACAATATATGATTTATCACCTTTATATGGTAAAGCTTTTGGTTCAGGCCCAACAGTTAGAGGTAACTACAAAATGAATATTCCTATTCAGAAATATAATTCAGTAAATTATACACTAACAAGACACAATTTATTGGCAAATAACGGTTCCAATAATAATGGATATTTGTTCTATGGTAGTTATACGTTTACGGTTGGTAGTAATTACCAATCATTTGTAACTAAAAATCACTTAGATTATTCATGTTTAGATGCTAGCAATCCAAAAGTTGGTTCAGGTGTTGTTGGTTCAATAAGTAACTTTAACACTGTAAGTGGCGCTTTGGCAACTAAGAGTAGTGGTAACAAAATGGTTAATTCCACAAATAGTAGTGGATTTAGAAATGGTTATAAAAACAATGAAATTGTAGAAGGTGGTACGATGATGTTGTGTAATGGGGGTAGTGGAAACCCTAGTAGAAATGATTACTTCTATTACTCGCCAACATATTTTACACAATACCCTACTGATACTTTAACAATGTCTAATACCTCAAGAATGATTATGAGGTCTGACAGATTACCTACATCAGATACCCACGATAGAAGATTTGTCCTACACCAAAATAAAAGTTTTTCAATATACTCAATATCGGACAGTGGTTTGAGTGGGCAACTTACACCAACATATAATGTTAGTAGTGATAACACGGGAGGTGCTGCCGATGATTTCTTAGAGGATGCTGGTAGTGTTGCGGCAAATATCATACAGACATTTAGTTGTGAAGGTATGGTTCCTTTAACGTGTTATACGGGTGACGGTGAGAATTTTGGAGTTGCTATTAATACTGATGATTGTTATTACTTAGATAAAGAAGATGATATCAAAAAAATGTATGGTGGTTGTTACTATTTGGTACAAAGACCAAGCTTTTCAAATATCGGAAAAGACATAACATCTTTCTTTGAATGGAGGTCAAGATTTAGAATGATGTTTGCGTTATGTAGAAATGTCATATCACTCACATTTGTTAACAACTGGATTAATGGTTCTCTGTATATGTATACTTTCCAAAAGGATACTTTGTATTTGGCACCATTATCCGCAGCAACATTTAACTCAGATACCACATACAGATATTGTACCGATACTATTGTTTTTAAAGAAACAAACAACTCATTCTTCTATCGTAGTTCACCGTATAATGGTACTAAATTCATAGGTAAGGTTCCACCATTAAATTCTAACGATGAACTTTACGATGCTAGTAATAAAAGATTATTGGGTAGTCCAACAACTATTATTGATTTAGGACCAAGAGACCAATTTGTTCGTGAAATTACATTCAACCCTGATTATGAAGGATTTATTATTGATAAAATACCAACAAGTTCATACAACGATACTTCTGATATACTTCAGTTATTTGTAATCAGTAGATTGGCAGATGCTAGTTTTTGGGAACAAGTATTAAGTGCAGGTGATTCATCAATAAATTCTTTATTTTCAAGAACAAAACAAAGGTTGGATGGTGATATTACACAACTATTGAGTATTAATTCAGAGTTTGGTGTTACACCGTATTTGGGTGACAACTACTCTCAAAGTCAAATCAAATATTATCAAACGGGCGATGGTCCTGTGTTAGGTGTTTTCTTTTCTGCTAATACACAAAACAGGGATTTAATAACACCTGGTAGAACTACATTTGAAGATAATACAATTATTTATCTTACAAATTATTACGGTTTTGAAGACCAAGAAGTTCCATATTGGCCGTGGCAAATAAAGAATAATGGAAATCTTATTTTTGGTTCACAAACAAACGATTGGCAGGTTAAAGAAACTGTTCCGTCACAAATTTACACCTACAAATACCAATCAGTTGACAGATTATTAGGTGGTAATATAGCATCGGGTCAACCAACTTTTCCATCAAATGTGGTAACACCTACATTTGAAAAACCAGGTTTCATTTATAATTCATCATCTACAGGTGGATTAAGTCCTACAATTACACCAAACTCATATATGTATCCACCACCACCCGTTGTTGGTGTTGGTTCACCTTATCATTTTTATTTTGGATTAAAAGTGGGAAAATCCGCAATGAATAAGTACATAAACAAATATATATTCAATGAGGAAATACTATGAGTTTAGGTGATGTAAAAATATTAAGAAACCAAAATAGGTTCAAAGGAGCACCCGAACAAGATTACCTTATTCAAGTACCTTTGGAATCTCAAGAAAGAGAGATTATTGAAGGTGATAGAAATGTGTACTTGTCACAGACATCTCAATTTGAGGAGGAAAGACAATCAAGTAACGTGTTTAGAATTGGTGGTAAAATTGTAAACATTTTTGATAATGGTGTAAGTGGATATACTTCTTATACTCCTTTCGGAAATAACTTATTTTACATTAATGGTGTAGAAGCAAAAACGATAAATGCTAATCAAAACCCACCACAAATAAATGCGTGGAAAGGATATGTTCAATTTGATGAATTTACGTTCTACAGAACTTCAGGTATATCAGGTCACATTCCTTTTTATAATAAAAGTGCATCAACATATAATTGGAATATATACGTTTCGTATCCCGTAAGTGGTGATACAGAACAACAAATGAGATATGAAAATACCCAATTTTCTGCTGTTACATATTTTCAAGCTAGTGATGGTGTACCATTTGTTTTACAAAACACAAATCCCGATGGTAAGTCTTTAGTTACTTTTTATTGTGGAGTTTCACATAATTTACAAATTGGTGAATTTGTTGAACTATCCATATCATCAAATGGTACAAACTACTTTCAAGTAGAATCTTTAGGAGACCAATACTTTGGTTCTGAAGATAAAATATTCTCAATATATAATATTGGGTATACTGCCTTTACTAATAATTCAACAGGGACTTTCAAAAGAGTATTAGATATAAACAATACTGGTGAAACAACTTCTCAATATTATGTAAGAAGACATAAAATATTGACATCGGAATCCGATTATGATTTAACGAAACTTGGGTTTGAAAATAATGCTTTTAGTAATAAAAAACAATTAGAATATTCTGCATTAACACCGAATGGAGTCTCAAGAGTGTCTGTTAAAGATGGTAGTCAAACGTGTGGTTTTACATTCACAAAAGACATTGATACGTCAGAGTTATTAGATAATCAAGGAAGACCTTTATCTGAACTATTTGTCACTATAATGCAAAAAGGTTATATGGGTTATTTTAACAAACCATATTCAAATGGATACCCTGGTTTATTAATAGGATGGGACTTTAACTTTTTGGATGGTCAGGACGATATTTGGTGGAACGCAGCTAGTCCAACAAATAAAGACTTAGGTTTGAGTACATCATCTTATAATTTTTCAGGAAAAACTTTCTATTATAATAATCCCTTAGAGGTTGGTGATATTATTTCTGGTGATTTTTGTGAGTGGAATGACTTTGTAATGACTGAGACTGTTTTATCTAAAATGATGCACAAGTTCTCATACAATCCTTTAATTTTTAGTAATTCATCACCTTTGAATTATGAATCAGGATATTTTTATCAACCACATTTTTCGGTACCCATCAGAGCATTTTCAACTTACATAGAGGTAGGTGCAAAAGAGACTGTTGATTTTATCCCTGACTGGTCATTTTATTCTGAGACAGAAAGACAATGGAGATGGAGAGATTTATATCCATATGGTTACATTGACACCGATGGTGTTGGTGTTGATTCGCCTTTTCTAAATGATGCTCACTATCCTTTTAGTGATATATTGTTTCTACAAGTTCCAACATCGTTCTATAGAAACATAAACAGACCTTTGGTTGACTACATTGTTGACCCGTATATCGATGGATGTGAATAAATTCAGATTACCGAACATTATTAAAGACAAACAAGTTAATATACCCATTGAACTTACATGGGATAATGCTGGTAGAACAGATGGTCTTGATGAGTATGAGGCTGACGTATTAGAGAAAATTGTTAACCCTACTGAAGATTTTGAGGTAACACGTTATGCTCACGTTCCGTACAGTGGTGGATTAACATCTACAAACTACGAGTTTTATTTTTTACCACCTATTTATCAAGTAACCGCATCCACATCGACCGATTGGGTTTGTAGTTATACTGCTGAAACATTTACGGTATCCGAGATATATTATTTTTCCGCAGCATTTCAAAGAAGTTTCTTTAAAGTGGATTTGTATAACACGCCACGTTCTGAAGACCAAAAAATTATGGCAACAATCATAATACCAACCCAACAAGGTAATGAACAAGGGGCATTATTAGGGACAGGTCTTACAGTACAAAACATCAATATCAATAAACCTTCATTTACCTTAGATTATGTTGGGGATAAAGAAGGGTATTTCTTTTATTGGTTAAAAAATCCAACATACGTTGACACCACAAGATTTTATATGTCAGCTAAATTCTTTAATGCCAAGACTGGTGACTTCACAAGGATGATGATTGAACCTCAAAGTTCAATACCACAACCGTTTAACTTTGATAAGTCAAAATATTTTTATTACGTAGTGGATATAGATTATGCTAATTATGAATATATAATAACAACACAAAATGGTGTAAGAATAGGAACTCAGGGTAACCCCATAAAATGGTATGAATACGTAAATCCATAATGAATAGTGAAATCTATAAAATAAGAATATCACCTGAGGTGTTGAGTACAGATATCGTTAGTGAAACATATCAGTCAAATGCTTTTGGTGTTTATTCGGGTATGTCATATATTCTTTCAGGGGGTACAGGAGGTACTAGTTTATTAACTGGACTAACTGTTGATGTTATATTTCAAAATAGTTTTAATGATTTAGGTTTTTATACTCCATTTGATGGTTTATTACTACAGAAAGAAGTTGTTAATAATTTCGTTTTCACCGCATCCACATTAACACCATACACTGTTCTTGTTTATAATACATCAAATATTGAATTCAGAAAATTCTTATCACTTTCTAATTACATATTAGATTGGGGTGATGGTTCACCTGTACAGGTATTAAATGAAACCGCACCTCAATATTTGTCACACACATACACATATGATGGTGATTTTCAAATATCCTTAACTCAAAACAATCCGTGGGGTACCACACAAGTAACTAAAACAGTTCCTGTTCCTGTTACAGGAGCAACAATACCAAACCCACAAGGAACATGTACGTTTACACAGAATCAAGGAAATTGGTCGGGAATACCAATTAATGCGAATTTTATTTTTACTGGTGATTCTGCAAATACGGTGGAGGCACAAGTATCAAGTACTTGGACTACGGTACCATTTACAGTATCAGGATTTACTAAATCTCAAATAACTGATTTGAAAAACTATGGTACTATAAAGTATGCGACCAATGTTCCAATATTCAAAAATGGACAAGTGTATGGGGTTATAAATGAAATGAGTACATCATATACGGCATACACAATTAACGGTGTTGACTACTACGATTACCCTGATGGGTCAACAATATTCTTTAGCCAATCCTCGGGATTAACATCAAATGATATAGTTGCAAATGCAATTACAAAGCAAGAAGTTTTACTTGATATAGTTTCTTCTCCAGAAATTCAATCTGAAATATTTATTGATAGGGGTAAGATTTCGGCTTTCGAAGGATTACAACGACTTGGAGAGGTCGATAACTTAGGAGACTTAGCTCGATACGGATATGGCTTCTTCAAGATTAATACAACAATATAAAAAAAATGGCACTCGGAACCTACGGAATTACAAGACCCGCTGACATGTCTCCCGAAGATGTGGAGATAATCATGAATTACACACCAAGTAGAGATGTGACACAAAATTTTGTCTTAAAAAAATTAGACGCAGCCTCACTATTAACACCTTATTTCAATAACAATGATACTGGTGGGAATACGAATGAAATTTTGGGTGGACTCTATAATCTAAAATTACCAGCATCTGAATTCAATGCGTTGGGAATATATACATTGTATATTCGTCCTGCTGAAATCAGAACAAATATAACGGATTGTGGTATATTGTCAGCATTACCTAACGTTAAGGGTATCATTATTGATTTGAATAATGTAGACCCACAGTATAGAAACAAATTTGTAAACCAAGGTCTTGTTGGTTTTAGAGTTGAATATTTGAATGAAGATGGTTCAAAGATTCCTAATTTTTTCAGAATTATAACTTCTTCATTTTACTGCGAACCAGTAACTACAAATTTGGTTAACACTCAACAAAAACAAATTAGATATAGATATGTAGAGGCTGGTAGTGATTTACTATTTTGTACATTATCACCATCAAGTGCACCGTCTAACAAACCATCGGCAACACCGTTCATCGGACAACCAAATCAAAATATCATTATAACTAACACATATTTCAATCCTGTTACGGTTGAAATTGAAATGGCTCAATATGACATTGATACATTGGCTATCGCTCTTTACGGTAATCAGACTAAGAGTATTGAAGACGGAATTTACACTCTTTACGACACAAATAATAACATTTACCAACAGTACAACTTGTTTGAGGTTCGTGATGAGTTCAACAACCTTCTTTATGAAGTTCGTCAAAATAGAGGTGATAACATCGACTTTAGTAAAAATTTCAATAGTATTATTCAATAATGGCGAGTTCTCTAAAATATAGATATCCACCAGCACCAAACTCAGGTGACCAAACATTCTCTCCCGACTTAGTTGGATTCCAATTAGTTAATGGTGGAGGATTAACTCAAGCAAACTTTGAGTTCACTACTTCTGTTGTTGAAAAAGTTAACAGAAGATTTGATATTGGTGTTTTTTCGGACCCTTTTACTTTAGACACACTCAATATAGATAATATTGAACAATCGAGAGCAATCTTAGCAAAACAGTATTCTGTTTATCCAAACTACGATATATCTAATGTCACCAACTTTTCATTATATGGTTCATTAGCTAAAAGACTTGAAGTTTCTATTATTAAAATTATCAATTACTTTCCTGCGGGTTTAGTGGTTGACCAAATTTATTACGACTATACGACAGCTAACACTGCGACAAATATTTCTTTTGATGTTGTTGAAAATGAAACAACTTTTGATATTGATGTTACAAGAATAAAAAATCCTTTTGATATTGATTACTCAACAAATGCAGATAGAAACTTATCTGTTAGACCTTTTGAATTTTCACCCTTAAGAAATTTTACAAGAGAATATCTAAAGTATGCTTTGTTCATCAGTGGTGATTATGAAACAGAATTCAAAATTGTTGATTTTACACCATCGTCATCATTAAGTGCCGGTACTATACAAATAGTAGTTGAAGGTAACCCTTTTTCTGGTAGTTCATCAACAAACTTACCGATAGTATTGAGACCAAATTTATTTGAAACCGAGGTTGCGTTTGATGAACCTTTTGATGAGGTTGAGAAATTCCTTCTCAATAGAATGGTGACTCCGAGATATACTGCATATTTCAAATACCCAAGAGAAAATGATAATGGTCAAACTTATATTGCAAATCAAACAGTTACGTGGCCTTTAGATGGTACGTGGAATTTAGATATCAGAACAAGAGCGTTTGATAGTTATCTGGAACAAATCAATGAAGTTGCGGTTGCTTTAGATAGTTTTAAAACAAACTTAATTAGTAGATTTTTGATTACTGGTTCTTTCAAAGAGTTTGATACTGAGGACCAAAGAGTTGAAAAGGTAATTCAAATTTACGGTAGAGCGTACGATGAAACTAAAAAGTTTATAGATGCCTTGGCTTACATTACTTCTGTAAATTATGTACCTAAAGATGATATTCCGTCACAACTTCTTGTAAACTTAGCATACACTTTAGGTTACCAAGTTAATATCTCACCAATAACTAATGATGATTTTTTAAGTTCAGTTTTTGGAACTAAAAACCAATCTATCTACCCTGGTATGACAAGAGATTTAACTCCAAGTGAGTTAAACTATGAATACTACAGAAAACTTATTATTAATTCAGGTTGGTTATTCAGAGCAAAAGGAACAAGAAAGTCAGTTGAATTTATTATGAGAATGGTCGGAGCTCCACAAGCATTAGTTGAGTTCAACGAGACCATTTATTTAGCCGATTCAAAAATCAACATGAGTCAGTTTACGGAACAATTTGTTCAGTTGACTGGTGGTACATACTCACAAGTAGTTCCTGTATTAGACCCTGAAAATACTTACAAGATTCAAGGTGTTACCTACACAGGATTTACGGTTGACTACGAAATTGAAGATGTTGATTTTGAAAGAGAAAATTATCCTGTAGATGAACAAGGTTATCCTAAAGCTCCAATCGACACCGATAATTATTTTTTTGAAAGAGGTTCGGGTTGGTTTGAACAAACACCAAAACACAGAGCTGAACAAGATACTATAGTTACTGAAGCAACATTCACAGGACAAAATCCAAATGTTCAGACAGTTTTACAACCATACACATACGGACAAAAATATTTTGACAGATTCAGAAGTTTCCCGTATATGACACTTGGTTTTGACTTGACTCAAACTAGTGATAACCAAAAGTCTTGGACAGATGACCAAGTTGGGTTGAGAAAAACACAAGGAGGGTTTAATGCTTATTATTATGTTTCAAATGAAAAGTTGGTTCTAAATGCCAAAAATGTTGACCTGTTTATGAATATGGGTCAGGGTTTGGAATATGATGTTTGGGATATGAGTAGAAAGTATAACTACCCAATACCAGCATCTGGATTAACAACAGGTACCGGAGGTATTGATAATACGGTGATACAACCAAACCCAAAACAAAAGACATTCTTTGAATTTGCTCAGACGTTTTGGAAAAATATGATTAACGTTAGAAATAGACAAACTATTACTGACGGTAAAGGTGGAGGTTACCCTACACTACAACAAATCTATTGGAACTACTTACAATCTGAACAAACTGTAAATATACCTTCAAATCAGTACACGTACCAAAAAATGATTGACTTCACATTGGGTCTTGGTAACTATTGGGTTCGTTTAGTTGAACAGATGATACCTGCTTCAACTATATGGAACACAGGTACAAGATTTGAAAACTCACAATTTCACAGACAAAAAGTTGTTTGGAGAAGACAACGTGGTTGTGAAATTGTACCTGTACCTTGTATTCCATGTACCCTTGAAGGGCAACTTTTTGGTTACGATTGTATAGACCAAACACTTCAGTGTGGAATTTACCCATGGACTGAATCAACTTCTGAGGAATCAGGAACAACATTTCAACAAGTTTTGTATAATCAAATTAATAGTTTGATTCTATTAAGTGGTCACACAACAAGTGAGTGTGATTTGAATAGTGTAACTTCTATTTGGTATACAGATTTGAGATTAGACAACGATATTTTAGTACAAGTACCTTTCTTCACGGGATATACTGCAACACAAGCACCGACAAACCAAGAATGGATTGACGGATTGAATACAAATTTTGCTAATTTATATCAGTGGGGATTAAACTATTCTATAACTAATGGAGTAATTACTGTAAGTAATACTGGATGTATGGCAGATTTCACAAATAAAACTCTACAACTAAACGTGGGGATTGATATAACTATTTATTGTAACTAATGTGTACTGGTTTAACCCTCAATTATAGTTTAGTTAATAAAGTAACTGCTTGTACTGCGCCACTTACAGATACATTTTCATATGATGACGCCTTAACACCTGTATTACAAGTAGGTACTGTTTTATATACTGGTGGTGTTTGTACTGTGCCATACGCTTCTGATGGATTTTATCAAGACCCAAATGCTAGCTCAGTTATTTATATCATAACTGGTGGTAACGGTGAAATAACATCTGTTGAATATTGTTCAGATGTTGAATATTATATAAGTAATTGTTGTAGTGGTCAAAATTGGAGAATAAATACTGGTAATTTTTTTGGGTGGAACGTTGGTGACTTTGTTGGATTAACTTTGATTTCACCTGGTGGGTTGAATCCAAACGATGGTTGTTATGAAGTTGTAGTACAACCTGACACATATTCATCATATACATGGAATTATCCTTTAGATACTTTTAACAATTACGGGGCGAGTGATTGTCCAACTTGTTTTGTTGGTGAAGGTGAGGTATGTCCATCACCAACACCAACAGTGACTCCGACAAATACTATAACGCCAACAGTCACCCCAACGAATACTAATACGCCAACAAATACTAATACACCAACACTAACCCCCACGTCATGTGATTGTAGGTATTTGAATGTAAACATTTCACAAACGGACATCAATAATGCCACAGGAAATACAGACCCATCACAAAATGGAAAAGTTGATTTATTTTATACGGACTGTAATAATTCTCCAGCCGAACAGTCATACTCGACTTCGGGTATCACATTTAATTCGGTTTGTGCTTTAGCAACTCAAATTGGTGTTCTAACTCAAACATATTATTATCAAAATGATGCACAAGTATACGGTTTATCATCTTGGCAAGATAGCTTTGTGTGTTGTTCACTGAACACACCTACACCAACTCCAACTAATACTGTAACTCCAACAAATACGGTAACACCAACAAAGACACCAACCCCAACACCTACAAACACAGTAACGCCGACAAAGACACCTACCCCAACTCCAACGAATACTATAACACCAACTAATACTGTAACTCCAACTAATACTGTTACTCCGACAAATACAATTACACCTACTAATACTGTAACTCCAACAAACACTGTAACACCAACAAATACTGTAACACCAACAAATACTGTAACTCCAACAAATACTGCGACACCGACAAATACGGAAACTCCGACAAATACCCCAACAAAAACACAAACACCATCAGTAACTCCTACAAATACACCAACACCGACAAATACGCCAACACCATCACCATCAAGTGCGGGTACAGGTTTAAGTTATTATTTTTCATTAACGGGTACTTGTGACGACCCTAACGGTGGTAGAATATTATTTACACCAACAGGTGGTGTGTCACCATATACATTAGATAATGATAGTCCCGGTACTTTACCAAGTTATACTAACTTTACGGGTACTGTAGAATATTCTGGATTGTCTGGTGGAACTTACATTTTTAGATTAAACGATTCTTCAGGTGGTGTAAATGCTGAGCAATACATCAACATAGTAATAGCGGGTTGTTTGGATGCAGAAATTATTGATGTGTCAGGAACGACTTGTGGTGAAAGTAATGGTGTATTCTATGTAAGTGGAAGTTCGGGTTCATTGCCATACGTAATAACATTATTCCAAGATTCGATACAGATTTATCAAGGAGCTTCATACACAAACCCCACTGAATTTGTTGGTTTGGGTTCTGGTGATTACTACGCAGAGGTTGTAGATTTTGGAGGTGCGAGTGCAACTACGGCGACTGTAACTGTGGGTACATCTTCATTGTTTGATTATGGATTCTCAATTTCAGGAAATCCAAATTGTGGTGTTAATGCGGGGGCGGTTCAAGTCACAGGTCAGACAGGAGTTGCACCTTACACTTATCTTTGGTCTAATGGTTCTACAAGTGACACCATAACAGGATTATCGGCATCAACGTATTCGGTTGAGGTTACCGATTCTACAGGGTGTGTTGTTGTCAAAAATGTGGTAGTACCAAATGTGTCGAGTTTTGGTATTAGTACCCTTACAAGTATACAGCCGGGTTGTTTATCAAGTAATGGTGAAGTAACTGTTACAGTATCGGGGGGTACAAGTCCCTTCTATTTCTCAGGAAGTACAGGACAATCTCTTTCGGGTGTAACTAGTAACTCATTTACCTTTACCGGAGTATCTGCTGGTAACTTTGGATTTTATGTTAGAGATACTAACTTATGTATTGTAAGTAGTTCTGTTGAAATGGTTAGTGAGGGTGGATTAATCTCGGCTAACATTTCTTCATCACTAAATTCATGTGGAAGTTATGGACAAATTTCAATTAATGTTGTTGGAACTGCACCACCATACACATATTCATACTCAGGACAATCAAGTGGAGCGTCCGTAAGTGCCACAACAAATAACAATTCTTATTTGTTCTCAAGTCTAAGTGCAGATACCTACTTGGTTACTGTAACGACATCAAATGGTTGTTCATATTCAGAAACTGTTGTAATAAGCGCTACTCCAAAATTTGATTTAACATTATCAACTACAGGTGCAACTTGTGGTTCAAATATAGGTTCGGTACTTGTTGAGGTTGGTACTGGTTATACGGGTGTTTTAGATTACGTACTTAGTAACGGACAACAAATTTTAAATTACCCTAACACAGCATACACATTCAATAATTTGGCGATTGGAACATACAATGTTACCGTAACAGACGCTGATGGATGTTCAATCATTGATTACTTTAACATAACAGGTTCAACGGGAGTTCAGTTTGTATTGACACCAACGAATTGTGTTTATGGAAATGATGGTATTATAACAACAACAATCCTACAGGGTACCGCACCATATACTTATGATTGGTCTGACAACGTTCCTATTGGTCAAACAGGTCCTACGGTAACAGGATTAACGGGCGGTTCATATACTCTTGTTGTTACAGATTCAAATGGATGTTCCGCATCTACAACTACAACGATTGTTTGTGGAGCTGAGATTGTTAGTGGATATCAATTGGCAACAATTTGTGAAAAAGAATTTACAACAACGTTTGGAACAAAACGTGGTATGTATCAGATGTTAAACGAGGGGTATCTTGATATTGTTGGTACAGGTAACACTGCATGTACTTTAAACACGGCAGTATTTAACTACGAAATACAATTAAGTGGTGTTACATATACGGGACCGTTCTTTACGGCAACGACATTAAATGAATATCCTTCTGATAATCTATGGGTACAGACTATTGATAGTGTTTTAAGTGGATTAACACCAACACCATTACAATCATATAATATTAATCTTGTTAATAATACGATTAACTTGGTGTCTGATTGTAGTGGAGATGAAGACCCATTGAAGAATACTAAATTTGTTTTAGGGTTATATATTGATTACGATACGAATTGTATCACAAGTGCTACTCCAACACCTACTCCGACAAATACTGC
>JACCDX010887708.1_pt1 | contig 35355 bp, 38 predicted proteins | sample 7449681 | NCBI WGS metagenome assembly JACCDX01 (sample SAMN15323450, study PRJNA562643) | freshwater metagenome | isolation source: river surface water | place: USA:Blue River Watershed | collected 2017-08-18
CGGTCATGTAAAGGGCGAATTTTCATTTCATATTCTCCTAATAGTGTATTCTTTGAAAATTAATCAAAATCGAAAACATGAGTGATTAGCACTCAATGTCATAGAGTGCTAATAATAGGGACGAAAGCCTAAAATTTCAAGTGTTATTTCGTTAACTGTATGAATTTAAAAGTTATTTTTATATGAGCTATTACATAGAAAAGCAAAATTATCGAAAACTAGGACAGTCGGATTTACTTATTTCACCGATCACCCTGGGAACCATGACCTTTGGCGAACAAAATACGGAATCCGAAGCATTTTTACAACTTGATTGGGCGATATCACATGGCATTAATTTTATTGATACGGCTGAAATGTATCCCGTGCCTCCCAAAGAGAATACTTTTACGGCAACTGAAACAATCATAGGCCATTGGTTAAAAAAACAAAAAAGGGAAGATATTGTTCTCGCAACTAAAGCTGCAGGTCCAAGAAGGGCGCTCAATTGGATTCGCCAAGGACCGAAAGCCTTCGATGAAAAAAACTTACGCGAGGCAGTGGAGGGCTCTTTAAAAAGACTTCAAACAGATTACATCGATTTATATCAACTCCATTGGCCTGAGAGAAATGTGCCTATGTTTGGCCAGTATAAGTTTGATCCAAGTGCCGAAATGGAAGGCTCAAAATTAAAAGAGTGGGTGCCCATTTATGAACAGCTAGAAGCATTAAATAGACTTGTGCAAGAAGGTAAGATTAAATATATCGGCATATCTAATGAGCAGTCTTGGGGTGTGATGGAATTTATTCGTATTGCGAGAGAGAAAAAGTTGCCTCTCATAGCTTCAATTCAAAACTGCTACAACCTCATCAATAGAGGTCTAGAGTTTGGTATGACAGAAATTTTATACCGAGAAAAGATTGGCTTCTTAGCATACTCGCCCTTAGCATTCGGACATCTCACCGGGAAATATTTAAAAAATATAGATGCAAAAGGTCGCGTGACCCTCTTTAAAGGATTTGCCCAAAGATATGATAAGCCTAACGTATTCCCTGCTATTAAAGCATATGAAGCATTAGCATTGAAACATGGCATGACATTAACTGAGATGGCCTTAGCTTTTGCTTATCATCAGTGGTTTGTTACATCAACCATCATAGGTGCCACATCGCTTGATCAGCTGAAAGAAAACATTGAAGCTTACAAAATAATTCTCTCTAAAGAGTTACTGGATGAAATTGAAATCATTCATCTCACTCACATGAACCCAGCACCTTGATATATGAAGAACCAGCATTACATCGATAGAAGCTTAAAAAGTTTGTGGAATCCATGTACACAAATGAAAATTCAAGAGAGTCAATCTATCATCCCTATTAAGCGCGGAGACGGTGTTTGGCTATTTGACTATGATGACAAAAAATATTTAGATGCAATCAGTTCGTGGTGGGTCAATTTATTCGGCCACAATCAAAGCGAAATTAAAAAATATATTACAGATCAACTCGATTTTGTTGAGCACGTCATGCTTGCAGGCTTAACTCATGAGCCGGCTATAAAGCTTTCTGAAAAATTAAGTCATCTCACCAATCTAGGCCATGCTTTTTACGGCAGTGACGGATCTAATGCGATTGAAATTGCTATTAAGATGAGTGTGCATTATTGGAAGAATAGAGGCCAGCCAAAGAAGAAAAAAATAATTTATTTGCAAAATAGTTACCATGGTGAAACGCTCGGCGCCCTATCTGTAACAGATATTAAACTTTTCCGTAAAAACTACGCCTCTTTAATAAAAAAAAATAATCCTATCAAAACGCCAGATTGGCGATATGCAGATAAAGGCGAGACAGCAGAATCCTTCGCATTAAGATGTATTCAAGATTTGGAAAAATATTTTGCAGATAATCATCAATATATAGCTGCTTTTATATTGGAGCCACTTGTGCAATGTGCAACTGGGATGGGAATGTACCATTCAATTTATCTAGAAAAAGCTAGAGATCTATGCACGCAATATCATATTCATCTGATTGACGATGAGATTGCAGTAGGTTTCGGAAGAACAGGAAAGATGTTTGCCTTTGAACATGCAAATATAAAACCTGATTTTATTTGTCTTTCAAAAGGATTAACCGGTGGCTTTCTTCCCTTGTCAGCTGTGCTAACCACTGATAACGTTTATATGGCTTTTTATGAAGATAAGATAGAAAAAGGCTTTCTTCACTCACATAGTTATACTGGAAACCCCCTCGCATGTAGTGCTGCATTAGGTACACTAAGTTATTTTGAAAATCATGATGTCATTAATCAAAACAATAAAACCTCAGCATATATTTCAGAGCGTATGGAAGCTCTATCAATATTACCAATTTCTAATTTAAGAAATATAGGAATGATATGGGCATTTGATCTTGATGGAGTAACAAAAAATATAATTAAAAAAATAAGTTCACAAGCTATTAATCTTGGTCTTTTAATAAGACCAATAGGCCATACCATTTATTTCATGCCACCTTATGTTATTAATCATGATGAAATAGACTTTATGATTGATACGACTTTTAATGTCATTCACTCATCTATATAAACATGCAAATACCATTCCTTATGCTTCTCTTATGGGTAAATCTAATATTTGCCGATACGGATATTAATGCAATCAATAAAATATTGAATCGTTCAGAGCTTTCAAAAGGTAATTACTCGCTTTTCATTAAAAATATCTCTAAAAAAGAAAAAGTTTTTAGTTATAACGAAAAAAAGGCATTCAATCCAGCTTCAGTGATGAAATTAGTTTCGACATACGCCGGGCTTCAGATTTTAGGCCCTCAGTATCAATGGAAGACGGAAGTGCTTTATAAAGGCAATATAAAAAATAAACATCTATATGGCGATCTCATTATTAAAGGTTACGGCGATCCGACACTTACTTACGCAGATTTTTCTGAAATTATTGAAAAAGTACAACAAAAAGGCATTAAGCATATTCACGGTAATATTATTTTTGATGAAAGCTTTTTTGGCGAACTAAAAAATCAAGATCTTATTGATGATAAAAAATATCGTGCTTATAACGTAAATCCAAAATCTTTTGTAGTTAACGAAAATACAATCAATTTTAATTTTTCGATCAGCGATGAAAAAATTAATATACAAACCTTTCCTGAAGTCCCAACATTAAAAGTCATTAACCATTTAAAACTTACAGATCAGGACTGCAATGAATGGAAGGATAATCTTGGTTACGAGGTAGAAACAAAATCTAATGCATCAGAAATTATATTTAATGGTAGCTTTGATAAAGCATGCGAAAGTAAGGATATCAATTTATCCATATTAAGCGCCAATCGATTATCTAAAGATCTATTTGAAAAAATTTGGAAGATGCATGGAGGAGTTATTGAGGGGGAGTTTAAAAATACATATCAAAATTTTACTGATACACATAAGATCCATGAACATCATTCAAAGCCTTTAAGCCTTGTAGTAAGAGATATAAATAAATATAGCCAAAATTTGATTGCCAGAAATTTATTGCTCACCATGCTCGCGGAAAATAATGGTAATCCAATCACTGAAAATGAGGCCGGAAAGTTTACAAAAGAGTCTTTGATTAAAGAAAAATTAAAACTAGACTCCCTTGAAATGGATAATGGCGCAGGGCTTTCAAGAAATGCAAAAATAAATGCAGGAGATTTAGGTTACTTGTTAGAAAAAGCATATAGCAACCTTTATATGCCTGAATTTATAGCATCACTTCCAAATATAGGTATTGATGGCACTTTGAAAAATAGAGGGAAAAAATTATCAGTCGCTAAGCATGCATATTTAAAAACTGGCAGTATCGAAAGTGTTAGCGCTATTGCAGGATATATTTTTGATAAGAATAATGATGTAAAAGTTTTTGTATTTATGGCAAATGATGCTAAAGCAAACCAATCATCTAAAATACAAGATGATCTAATTGAATGGACTTATCTTAATTAAACTTTGAGGAATGTTAATATGCGATATACGTACGTGTTTAAATTTATTTTAGCCTTTGGCATTATTTTATTTAATATTGACTTGATGTCTGCTGAGTCACAAATCTCATTAAAGGAAACAAAATTGGAAAAAAATGTTACTACATTAGTCATTAAAGATACTGTTTTAGGAAATGGACGACAAGCCGAAAAAGGTCTTGCTGTGACAGTGCATTACACAGGTTGGTTATATGATCCGAATCAAAAAGATGGCAAGGGTAAAAAATTTGATAGCTCATTGGATCGGAATGACCCTTTCGTATTTAATTTAGGGGGTGGTCAAGTGATTCGAGGCTGGGATGATGGAGTGGATGGTATGAAAATTCATGGCAAAAGAACGCTCATCATTCCTCCAGATATGGGTTATGGCTCTCGCGGCGCTGGCGGTGTTATTCCCCCGAATGCTACTTTAATTTTTGATGTTGAGTTGCTCGGAGTTAAATAATGAAAGCCAGAGTTAAATGGGTTGAAAATGTATGTTTCATAGGCGAGTCTGAGTCGAATCATTCAGTGATTCTTGATGGTCCCGAAGAATTGGGCGGTAGAAAATTAGGGATGCGTCCTATGGAGATGTTACTTATCGGCATGGGTGGATGCACATCGTTTGATGTAGTTACGATCCTAAAGAAATCAAGACAAGCTATTAGTGATTGTTATGCTGAAATTGAAGCTGAAAGGGCTGAGACAATACCTAAAGTTTTTACTAAGATTCACATTCACTTCGTTCTAAAAGGTAAAGACTTGGATAAAGATCAAGTAGGGCGCGCAATTAAATTATCAGCTGAAAAATATTGTTCAGCTTCCATTATGCTATCTAAGTCAGTTGAAATTACGCACGATTTCGAAATTAAAGAAGACATCTAAATACTCAATTAATTTTTAATGATTTTTAAATCAAGCGGCTCTTCATTTTCCATAACGGAAAGAAGGCGATCAATATTTGGATGTTTACCAGGATTTTTTTGTGCGTCTTCAGTATGTTCTGAATATAAATCAAGACCTTCAATTGCAGCATCAAGGGTAATTGCGCCAAAGAGTTTCCAGAGATGTTGATAGACTTTAACAGAGCCTTGGCTTCCTGGTTTATTTTCAATAGTGCCTATCAAAATATTATTTTTATAAATTTCGATACGATTAATATGATCTGAATTGTCGAGCGACAATAAAATGTCATTAAATTTTTGCATCGATTAAATTTTTGCCGAAAGTGTTGTCATAACTTTTGATGTCAACGACATGGCTTTTCTGACTTGAGGAGGCAAATCAACACCACCCAGTTCTTTTGCTTTGATTGCATGTTGTTCTTCGTCATCCGCCATAACTTCTAATATTTTGTTTGTCTTTAGATCTTTTTTTGAAATTTTATTTAAATGACCTGTTAAATGTTTTGTTACTTGTCGTTCTGTTTCAGCCAAGAAACCTAGGTTATATTTTTCACCTAAGGCGCTTGCAAAAGAGCCAATTAAAAAAGAGCCTGTGTACCATATAGGATTGAGGAAGCTTGTTTTGCCACCTAATTCACGTATTCTAGAATTACACCAATCAAGGTGATCGATTTCTTCCTTGGCAGCTTTTTTCAAAGATTTGGCACCCTCACCATGTGAATTAAAAAGAAGTTGTCCACTATATAAAGCCTGGGCGCAAACTTCGCCTGTGTGATTAACGCGCATCAACTCGATTGTGCGTTTTTTTTCTTCCAGAGTTAGTTCGTTTTCTTTAACGTTAAGGTCAGGTCTTGGTCGTGAGCCTTTAGGTTTGGCAAATAAAACCTTCAAGCCCTTATCAAACTCAATGATAAGTTGATCTATCATTTATTTTGAATAATCTGAAGACCTTTGAGTATATTCATTGCTTCTTGGAATTGCTTATCCGCTTTACTTCCGGGCTCAATTGGGCCTGATGGAGTATCAGAAGCCTTCTTTTTATCTTCTTCAGGTTTTTTGACCGGGGAAGTTACAGGCTTAGTCTCTTTATCTTTGGTAGCGATATTCGCATCAGCATCTTTTGGATTTGAAAGATGATTTGTGAGATCAGCTTCTTTAGTCATAAATGAGGGATCGCTTCCATCGTCAACGATGATGTCGGGCACAATACCTTTAGCCTGAATCGATCTTCCTTTCGGGGTGAAGTATCTTGCTGTTGTCATCTTAATTGCAGTGCCGTTATTCATAGGCAGAATACTTTGTACAGACCCTTTACCAAAACTTTGCATACCTACAATCAATGCTCTCTTATGATCTTGGAGTGCGCCTGCCACAATTTCAGATGCAGATGCAGATCCGTTATTCACTAAAACTGCCATAGGCGTTGATCTAATATCTTCCGGAAAGTCTTTAAGGTAATCATCTTTACCACCACCTTTTAGATAATTTTCAGGGGTTGCAGTAAGGTGCATTTTAGAATCTGGTGCACGGCCTTCTGTATAAACAACCAAATCACCTTTAGGCAAGAAAGCGGCAGAGACACCTACAGCAGCATTTAGTAAACCACCTGGATTGTTTCTAAGATCAAGTAATATGCCTTTAAAAGGAGCTTTATTTTGTTGACGAAGATTTTTTAAGAGTTTAGCTAGGTCTTCACCAGTGTGCTCTTGGAATTGCGCGACACGGACATAAGCGTAATTAGGTTCAGTAAGTTTTCCTTTAACGCTTTGTGATTTGATAATTGCGCGTACTAAAGTAAAAATTAAGGGTTTGGTTTCACCTTTTCTTAATACGGTAAGAACAATACTAGTGCCTGGCTTGCCACGCATTTTTTTAACGGAGTCATTAAGTGTTAACCCTTTTGTGGACGTTTCATCTAATTTCATAATGAGATCTCCACTTTTTAAACCTGCTTTATAGGCTGGACTATCTTCAATAGGCGAGATCACTTTTACAAAGCCATCTTCCATGCCGACTTCAATTCCAAGTCCTCCAAACTCACCCTGGGTTGCTTGATTTAAATCTTTAAAGTCTTCGATATTCAAAAAAGAAGAATGAGGGTCAAGGCCAGTCAACATACCATTGAGTGCTTCGTTAATAAGCTTCTTGTCCTCCACCGGCTCTACGTAATCAGATTTAATCTTGCCAAAAACTTCAGCAAAGGTTCTAAGCTCATCAATAGGAAGATTATTTTTTTCAGCCTTATCTGCAAAGACCGGTAGATTTAAACTGATGAGAACACCAATAATAGCGCCACAGGCTATGAGGGTAAATTTTTCGAATTTTGAGCGCATGAGTGACTTTCGTAATAAGCTAATAAGCATTAAATAATTAATAATGAAGTATTCTGTCTTTTTGTTTACCTTATATCAATAGCCTTTAATAAATATATTTTAAGAATAACTTTGAACTATGGGAACTAAATCTAAAACACATCAAATTGAAATTCAATTTTGTACTCAATGTGGTTGGCTTTCCCGAGCTTCATGGATGATGCAGGAAATACTAACAACTTTTCAGGATGAAATTTTATCTGTTACCTTAACCCCTAAATCGGACGGTATTTTTGAAATTTTCTTGGATAATAAAAAAATCTATTCCAGATCAGACTTTGGAGGATTTCTCGATATTAAGGATATCAAAAAATTGATTAGGGATAAAATTAGCCCTGAGAAAAATCTGGGGCATACAGAACTTTAGAGTGTTTCCTCTGGCTCAACTCTTGTTGCGCCATTGAATCTTTTTAACCAGTAGTTTTTTGTAAGACTTTCAACACGAATAGTTTTACCTGTTCGAGGTGCATGAATAAATTCATTATTTCCAACGTAGATACCTACATGAGAGTACTTAGATTTTCGTGTATTAAAGAATACAAGATCACCAGGTTGTAAGTCTTCAAATTTAATTGTTTCACCGATCTTACTAAGGGATCTGGCACTTGGTGGAAGACTAAGATTTAAAGCCTGTTCAAAGACATATTTTACAAATTGACTGCAATCAAAACCGGTTTCTGGTCTGGAGCCCCCCAATTTATATTTAATACCAGTAAGCTCATAAGCTTTATCAATAATGAGGGCAATATCGCTTTTCCATTGCTGACTATCTTCCGGGGTTACTTCAGAAAGTGGCCCTGTCTCTAATGCACTTAAATTTGATAAATCTGTTTCCGCCCAAGATGGGCTCGAAAATGCGATCGATAGAAAGATGATTAAAGCTTTGAAATTCATAGTTTGAAAATGAGTAAATTTCTAGGATTTTATCATTTATAGAGGGTTTGTGAAATTGGAGTTTCATCTGCATGAGATAATTACATGATCATGAATGAAATATTTATCAAAGAATTTTTTAGCGAAAAAGGCGATCTTTCTAATAACATTGATGGCTATCGAGTGAGACAAGAGCAGATCGATATCTCGATCCTAATTGACGAAGCGATTACACATAAAAAAAAATTAATTGTCGAAGCGGGAACAGGCATTGGTAAAACTTTTGCATACCTTGTTCCGGCGTTTCTCTCGGGCGGCAAAATTATTATTTCTACAGCGACTAAAAATCTTCAGGATCAATTATTCACTAAAGACATTCCTATGATTAGGGACGCATTAAAAGTACCTGTGAGTTTAGCTATGCTCAAAGGTAGATCAAATTATTTATGCCATTTGAGATTAGAAAACGCCATGATTGAAGGTGCTTTTATGACCAAAGAAGATGTCACCTATTTGCATCTCGTAAACCAACATGCAAAGCATAGTGTTGATGGTGATAGAGCTGAATTAGATAGTATTCCAGAAAGCTCTTCTATTTGGCCGCAAGTCACTTCTACTAAAGAAAATTGTTTAGGTCAGGATTGTAGTTTTTATAAAGAGTGTTTTGTCATGAACGCCCGAAAAAAAGCATTAGCTGCAGATGTCACCATCGTCAATCACCATTTATTCTTTGCTGATCTTAATATGAAGGAGGAAGGTATATCTGAACTTCTTCCAAAAGCCACAACAGTTATCTTTGATGAAGCACATCAGATACCTGATATTGCTTCTATTTTTTTTGGAAAAAATATTTCGACGAGCCAGATAAGCGAGATAGTTCAAGATGGCTTTCAGATTTATTTAAAACATATGAAAGATGTTTCAGATTTTGAACCTATCCTAAATGATCTAGAAAAAGCAAATAAAGATTTTAGACTTGTCTTTCCAAAGGAATCTAATCGATACCCCTATCAAAAGATTTCTTCTTTTAATCGATTCGAATCCAGTTATCAAGAACTGGTTGAAAAACTCAAAAAAATGATTGAATTATTAACGCTTCATAAAGACCGGGATACGGAGATCGAAAAATATTTTGATAGTGCTAATGAGATACTCTCAAGTTTTGATGCTTGGCTTGAGGATAAAGATAACAATTCAATTAAATGGATTGAAGTTTATTCTCAGTCCGTGCAACTTAACAATACACCGCTATCTATCGCAGATATGTTTGCAAGCCATATAAATAATGAATCAACTTCATGGATTTTTACATCAGCAACACTCGCCGTAAAAGCTAACTTTGATCATTTCAAAAATCAGCTAGGCCTCCTAGATGCAGATTCACTTTCTAAAGAGAGCCCATTTAATTACGCTGAAAAAGCTTTACTCTTCGTTCCCAAAAAAATGCCAGAAGCTAATCACGAGAATTTCAACTTTGCGGTTGTGAATCAAATCTATCCTTTTATTAAAGCAAGTAAAGGCAGAGCATTTATTTTATGTACAACATTAAAATCTATGCGAGAAATATTTACACTCCTTCAAGATAAGATTGAAACAGATCAATTAGATTATCCAATCTATCTTCAAGGCGATGGTTCAAGAAATCATCTTTTAAATAAATTTAGAGAACACGGCCACGCTATTCTTATTGGCTCGTTAAGTTTTTGGGAGGGTGTAGATGTGAAGGGTGAAGCTTTGTCATTGGTAGTAATAGATAAATTACCATTTTTTTCACCAGAGGATCCGGTGCTTGCCGCAAGAATTGATAAAATTAACCAAAGCGGCAAGAATGCATTCATGGAATATCAATTACCCAATGCAGTCATTACTTTGAAACAGGGCGCCGGTCGATTAATACGTGACGAGTTTGATAAAGGGGTTCTTGTGATATGCGATACAAGGATTATTGATAAGGCTTATGGAAAAAGGATGTGGCAGAGTTTGCCTCCTTTCGCTCGAACGCGTGATGATTTAGAAGTCATCCAATTTCTAGAAAAAATTTAATTTATGAAAATTTTATCCTTAGATACTTCTTCTGAATTCATGTCTTTAGGGTTAAAGATTGATGAAGACTTTTATTCAGTTAATATCCATGCTGGACAGACTCATTCAGAATTAGTCTTACCTGAAATAAAAAAATTATTGGAAAGGTGTCAATTAACGACAAAAGATCTTGATGCTGTTGCATTTGGTAGAGGGCCAGGGTCATTTACAGGTATAAGAATCGCCTGCGGTATCGCATACGGACTAGGTTATGGTTCGTCAATTCCAGTTATTGGCGTGAACAATCTTTTAGCGCTCGCTCAGAGTTCGGGTAAAAATAAAGTGATAAGTGCTATTGATGCCAGAATGGGTGAAATATATTTAAGTGCTTATATAAAAGAGAGCAAAATATTTTCACAGCCAATCATTGAAGGGGTTTATAAGCCAGATCAATTACCTCAGCTTAAAGAAACTGGCTGGACATTGATTGGCAATGCAATCGAAACATACAAGAAAGAAATGATAGACCATTTTGACCAGCAAATAGATAATTTGGTAGACGGGCCCTATGAGATAGTCGAATCTATTTCAAGATTGGCAATACCTTTTATTAAAAATAAAGTATTTGAGTTGATTCATGCAGAGCCTGTTTACTTAAGAAATAAAGTGGCGTTTACTACCGAAGAACGAAAAGCATTGAATGCAATTTAGTGAATTTAAAGAGAATGATTTAAGCGCGATCGGATTGATTGAAAATGAAGTTCACGCTTATCCTTGGACGCATGGTAATTTTTTAGATTCGCTAAAATCAAATCACACATGTTTGATGATGAAGCTTGATGAAGAAATTATAGGCTACGCCGTCATGATGTTTGTATTAGATGAATGCCATCTTCTTAATATAAGTATAAAAAAAAGTATGCACAAAAAAGGCTATGGATCTCATTTGCTTAATGAAGTTATTCGTCAGGCAAATTTAGCTCATGCAAAAACAATTTACCTTGAAGTAAGAGCTTCTAATCAAGCTGCTATTCATTTGTATGACAAACATGGATTTAATGAAATGAGTATTAGAAAAGATTATTATCGTGCTAAAGAAGGGCGGGAAGACGCAGTATTAATGGGGCTCGTGATTTGATGGATGCTGATTACAAAAAAAGAATCTTAAAAGAGCTTGAATTATTTCCTCTTTGGAAATTAAGAGACAAGCCTAACGATGAGATTTTTCTAAAGCAAGATACAAAGTCTATAGAGGTTGATTTATTTTTTGGATTCAAAATAGATTATGCAGGAGGATCTTTATTGCTTTTGAGCCGAAAATTTTTGCTAGGAACTGAAGAGGCTGCTCAAGACCTATTTTTAAACATTGCAAAATTTATCTCAACATCGATAAGTGAACATACATTCCAGAAAAATCATTTATTAAAGCTCACCAAAGATCAGATTGGCGGCATTTTTATAAATACTGCCCCAACGTATGTATTAGCTTTTGGATTCAATAATCAGTTCTTTGAGGAATACAAAACAAGTGATTTGATGAATAATATCTCTATGAACATTAAGCATACGCTTGATATAAATCATTTGCTTAAAAATCCCAAAGATAAGAAATTAGTTTTGGAAAATATTTTAGATTTAATGAAAGCTTTTTAAATTAAGAAAGAATATAAATGCTCGCATCAAAATTTTACATCTCAACGTTGAAGGAGGCGCCGTCAGAAGCAGAGCTTATCAGTCATAAGCTTATGATTCGCGCAGGCTTTATTAAGCGCCTAGGTTCAGGCCTTTATTCTTGGATGCCGCTTGGTTTAAAAGTTTTAAGAAAAATTGAAGTGATTGTGAGAAATGAAATGAATCAAGCTGGCGCGTTAGAGTTATTAATGCCAGCTATTCAACCAGCTGAGCTATGGGAAGAGACCGGTCGATGGGCTTTCTTCGGACCACAGATGCTAAAGATCAAAGATCGCCATGATCGAAATTTCTGTTTTGGTCCGACGCACGAAGAAGTTATTACTGATATTGCAAGGAAAGAAATTAATAGTTATAAGCAGTTACCCATTAACTTTTATCAGATACAGATGAAATTTAGGGATGAGATTAGACCTCGTTTCGGTGTGATGCGTGCTCGCGAGTTTTTAATGAAGGATGCTTATTCTTTCCATGTATCAAGAGCTTCATTACAAGAGACATATGAAAAAATGTATCAGGCCTATACCAATATTTTTAATAAGATAGGTCTTAAGTTTAGGGCAGTGAAAGCAGATACCGGGGCAATCGGCGGGGATGGGTCGCATGAGTTTCATGTTTTAGCTGATTCTGGCGAGGATGCGATTGCATACAGCTCAGTGTCTGACTACGCTGCTAATATTGAATTAGCAGAAGCGATTCTTCAGGATGACAAAAGACTAGATCCAAAAGAGCCGATGGTTAAATTTGACACACCAAAACAGACGACTTGTGAAGATGTGGCTAATTTGATTGGCGCCCGCATTCAAAAGACAGTAAAAACTATAGCCCTTGTCAATCAAACCAATGAAGCAAATGAATTTTTCTTAGTCCTTCTTCGAGGGGACCATGAGCTTAACGAAGTGAAATTATCCAAGATAAAAGACTTTGAGAATTTCCGTTTTGCAACGGACGAGGAGGTAAAAGAGCATTTAAAATGCCCTCCAGGATTTATTGGCCCCGTCGGAGTTAAATCTTCTATAAAAATTCTAGCAGATAAGTCTGTCGGCATTCTGTCTGATTTTATTTGTGGTGCAAATGAACCCAAACTTCACTTAAAAGGTGTGAATTTTGTGCGTGACCTCCCAGAGCCGATGCTTTTTGCAGACTTAAGAAAAGTGGTCGAGGGTGACATGAGTCCAGACAAGCAAGGCATTCTTCAGATATGTAGGGGCATTGAAGTGGGTCATATTTTCCAATTGGGCAATAAGTACTCTAAGGCAATGAAAGCAGAATACTTAGATGAAAATGGTCAGAGTCAAATTCTTGAAATGGGATGTTATGGCATCGGGGTGTCGCGCATTGTAGCCGCCGCTATTGAGCAGTCGCACGATGATAAAGGTATTATTTTCCCGATTAACATTGCGCCTTTTGAAGTGGCGATTGCACCCATAGGTTATGACAAAAGTGCTGAGGTTAAAGCTTCGGCGCATAAAATTTATGATGCGCTTAAAGCAATAGGTGTCGATGTCTTGCTTGATGATCGGGGTGAGCGTCCAGGCATTATGTTTGCTGAGATGGAGTTAATAGGTATTCCTTATAGAATCGTCATTGGAGATCGCAATTTAAAAGAGGGTAAAGTTGAATTCCAAGGTCGATTGGATCAAGAATCTAAGTTAATTGATGAAAATCAGATAGCTACAGAAATTAAATCTTTATTATTTTTCTGATTATCATATTAATTTTTTTAAGTGCATGATTTAATTGAATTATTTTTATCGGGCATTTATTACAAAATAATTACAATTAAGGCGTGTATTTATTAAAAAAAAGGTTTAATATTCGGCAAGTAGTTAGCGATCGATGACCTGGAAGACTAGGGGCAATTGATAACTAAGTGCTCAAGTACTAAAGCTCTTTGATGTGTATATAAAGTCAACTAACTTAGGAGATATTATGTCGAAATCATTAGCAGTAGCAATTAGTGTTGGTATTTTAGCAGCCGTATGGAATGCTCTCAGTGGCGACTATCTTGGCAGTATTGTTGCAACTAGTATTCCAGTGGGATTTATAGCATGGGCTTGTTCAAGCCTTGCAGGTAAGTCAGATGCAATGCAAAAAACAGTTATCGGTATGACTTTTGGTGCAATCGTTGCTTCCGTGGCAGTTATTATCGGAGGATTTGATTTGCCAGTGATAGGTGCAAGTGATGAAGTAGGTGTTGGTTTAGCTGCTCTCATTCTTGTATTGGTCTCAGGAAGAGTAAGTCAAGTCTCAAATGTCGGAATAAATGTTTTAGGTTTTGCCTCAGCTTTTACGCTATCACCAAATGCAACTAGTATCGCTGCAATGGATTTATCTAATCCTGTAGTTATTGTATTAGTTTCAAGTATCTTGGGCGTAGTTGCAGGTAATTTAGCAGGAAGACTTGCAGCTGCAATTAAATAATTGCTTTAAATGGCTCTTAAAAAAAGCGCACCTCAAGGGGTGCGCTTTTTATTTGGACTGACTAGAAATTTTAAATCCGTAATAGGTTCCGAATTCGCCCTGAGATTCGTCATATATAAAGAATAAGTTATTTGTATAGCCAAGGCCGTTGTAATGATTTTGTGCTCTTAGCTTTATATCTTTTGGTAAAGTAGATTTGCCAACATAACCACCCTTGGCATTAAAAATTAATACCGCTTTATGGTCGATATCTAAAATTGCCAACTCTTCTCCATCAATACCTGTTGAAGCAATAAAATTATCGCTCAAATCATCAAATGCGACGTTCGCTGACTTGAGATCTAAATGAATTTCTCCTAATTTGTTACCCTCACTCGCGTCAACAATGATGACTTTGTCACTTCTTTTTTGTTTAGCAAAGTAACGATTCGTTTTAGAGTCAAATGAAGGCATTGTAGCTGAGTCACCAAAGGCGGGGTTAAAGTTAGAAACTTCTTTTGATGTGCCCTTTAAATTGCCTTGAGGATCAAGGTCAAGAGAAAATATACCTGTATTAGGGGCAAAACCAGCTTCGCTGGAAATGTTGTAAGTAATGGTTATTAGTTGATAAGTTAATTCATTGTAAAAAATGGAGCGATTATCGAATCCTGCCTGTGTTGAGGATAAGTATTTTCCGGATTGGTCATAGGTATGTATAAGGGATTTGGAGATAGGCGCTTCAGTTTCGGAGCCTAAGGGTGCTAAACCGCCGTCTGCGATGTAATATTTTTTTTGTCCCGGAATGAAAGCTACCGTCATGGGGCGTGTCGTAGGTTTTTTAGCGAGTGTAATTTTAATTTCGGATTGCGCTTCAGGAATGACTTCCGCATAAATACAATAATTAAAAATTAAAAAAAATAGCGTAATAATAATTTTCATAGATTTATCTTTAATAAGGCTAATTGTTAATTTAAGACCGCTCAATAAAAGAAGCGTCGCCATAGCTATAGAAGCGATATTTATTTTTAATAGCGTGTTGATATAGCTTCTTCATGGTATCAGTTCCGCTAAAAGCTGAAACTAAAATGAATAGGGTACTTTTGGGTAAATGAAAGTTGGTAAGTAATGCATCCACAATCTTAAATTTATAGCCCGGTTTGATAAAGATAGAAGTTTCATTAAATCCAGACTGAATCGTTTCTTCGGAAAATTTACTTTCAAGTGCTCTTAACACGGTTGTACCGATTGCAATAATCCTACCATTTTTAGATTTAGCTTCATGAATCATTTTCATGGTTTTATCGGGCACGTTAAAAGATTCACTATGCATCTGATGGTGTTCGATATCATTATCTCTGACAGGTTGAAAAGTGCCAGCACCAACATGCAGAGTTAGGAAAGTATATTTAATTTTTTTATCATTTAAGGCTTTAAAGATTTCATCCGTAAAGTGGAGCCCAGCTGTTGGAGCTGCAACGGCGCCCGATTCCTTTGCATAAATGGTTTGGTATCTATTTTCATCAGATTTATCCGCATTTCTTTCAATATAGGACGGCAAGGGTATGTGCCCATATTTTTCTAAAATGTCGTAAATAGGTACATTCGAAATAAATTCTATATAAAAAAGATCGTTTTCTCTCCTTAAGACCTTAACAGAGACGTCTTTATTAATCTCAAAGATAGTGCCATCAGATATTTTTTTTGATGTTTTTAAGTGTGCGAGTGCATGGTGGTCATTCAAGATACGCTCAATCATGATTTCAACTTTACCACCTGTAATTTTTTTTCCAAATAGCCTAGCTTTAATTACACGTGTATCGTTGAAAATTAGGAGATCATTAATGTTTAATAGATCAACAAACTCTATAAATTTTTTATCACTGAATGACTTTGTATTTTTATTCAAAACAAGTAGTCGACTTGCATCCCTTTTTTGAAGTGGTGCTTGGGCAATAAGATCCTGAGGTAGATCAAAATCAAATTCTTCAAGAAGCATATTATATTTTTGAGCTTAACATTTAAATGAAATCTTTAATTGACCTGAATATTTTAGTTATTTAATATGATTTAAAATAACATTAACTAAAATAGCAAGGGTTAACAGTAAAAGAATAGCCACTACAAAACCAATAATTAGAAAATATTTTATTCCATGTTTTTCAACAAAAGCATCATCCTGAGAAAATTTTCTATTATTTTGTATGCCGAAAAAAGCGGATATGATACTTTTAATTATATTTAACATAGTCTTTTTTTAAGTTTTAACTCCTTCAATTTTAATATACTTACTAGTTATAAGCCGATATTAACTATAATGTTAAGTTTATAGCCTTCAAAAGGCCGGGATGGCGGAATTGGTAGACGCACGGGACTCAAAATCCCGCGCTAGAAATAGCGTGCGAGTTCGATTCTCGCTCCCGGCACCATAAATTAAAAAATTATTGGAATTTTTTTCTTTTGAGTTCGTCAACTGCAAATATGATTCAAATCAAAAAGTTAAAAAAAGGTACATTAAGTGAATTTATTATTCGCCCAAATCCGTCTATGCCATGGAGAGCGATTAAAAAAATATACTTTTTTTTCTCTATTTTTATCCTCATAATTTCCTTGGTACTTTGTTATCTTGGATTATATTTAGCGATTCCTTTTTATGGCATTGAGGTTCTTTTGCTTGGATATGCTTTGTATTTCACTTGCCTCAAAAGTACTTTTTATCAAATTATAAGAATAAGTTCCCGCTTAATTGAAGTTAAAACTGTTCAAGGAAAAAAAATTATTAAGGAAGAGTTTAATCGGGACTGGAGTAAATTTAGACTTGTTACAACATATTTTAATCGGCCTAGTTATATTGTAATAAGTTCCCAGGGAAAAAATACTCGTGTTGGAGATTTTTTATGCGAAAGTGAACGTTTAGAGTTATTTAAAAAAATTTCATAAATACAATTTTTCGTATTGATTTTAAAAAATCCTACTGATAACATGAACCCCATACAATTTTAGTAAATCTAAATCCAGTAAATTATTTTCAGTAAATAAACATAGAACATTTGACTTTAAACGCTAGAGGGATATTAAATGCATTTGAATAAAAGTATGGCTAGATTTTTATCTAACTTCTCAGTTATCTTCTCGTTATTATTTTTATTAAGCCCTAATTTATTGCATGCTGCATGGGGTTTAAATATGACTCAAGGTGTTACCCCCATAAGTCAGGACGTTTATAACATGCATATGACTTCCTTATATGTAGTTACTATTATTGGTATTTTAGTTTTTAGTGTGATGTTTTGGTCTATATTTCATCATCGAAAGTCAAAAGGCGTCAAACCAGCAAAATTTTCGCACAGTACAACCGTTGAGGTAATTTGGACTCTCATACCTTTTGCAATCATTGTTGCATTGGCAATACCAGCAACTAAACTTCTTGCAAGAATGGATGACACTTCAAAATCTGAAATCACTGTTAAAGCAACAGGTTATCAATGGAAATGGAAATACGATTATATCGATGAGGACATAACTATTTACAGCAATTTGGCCGCTGATAGTGTTGATGCCAGCCAGAAGAACTCAGGCATTGATCCAAAGACTGCTGATAATTATTTACGAAATACCGATACAGCTCTAGTCCTTCCTGTAGGCAAAAAAATTAGAATTATGACAACGGCGAGCGATGTGATTCATGCATGGTGGGTGCCAGATTTAGGTTGGAAAAGAGATGCTATTCCAGGATTTATTAATGATAACTGGACAGTAATTAATAAAGAAGGTATTTATCGCGGACAATGTGCTGAAATTTGTGGTAAGGGACATGGATATATGCCGATTGTAGTGAAAGCCGTTCCTGAAAAAGAATACTTAGCTTGGGTTCAAGAAACAAAACTTGCATTAAAATCTAAAAAAGATAGTGGAGACAAAGAACTTTCGATGGATGAGTTAAAGTCTAAAGGCGAAGCAGTCTACAAAGCCAATTGTTTGGCATGTCATCAAGCAAATGGGCAAGGTATTAAAGGGGTTTTCCCGGCGCTCGATGGAAGTCCGATTGCCACAGTTAAAACTCGTATTACTGAGCATATTCGTCAGGTTATTTATGGCAAAAATAATATGCCTGCTTTTGGAGAGCAGTTGTCGGATACAGACATTGCTGCAGTCGTTACTTATGAAAGAAATGTTTGGGGTAATAAAACAGGCGATATTATTCAGCCTAAAGATGTTGCAGCTAGTAGAAAGAAATAATTTTAAATTTTTTAATTTAGGAAGATTTTAAGAATGAGCACAATAGCACACGCCAATCACGATCATCACGATCATAAGCCTACAGGTATTAAACGTTGGTTGTTTTCAACGAACCATAAAGATATAGGTACGATGTACTTAGTATTTTCATTGATCATGTTCTTTATTGGTGGCTCCATGGCGATGATTATTCGTGCAGAGTTATTTCAACCAGGATTACAGTTTGTAGATCCACAATTTTATAATTCAATGGTAACTGTACATGCGCTTGTAATGATCTTTGGAGCTGTTATGCCAGCAGGTGTTGGACTTGCTAACTGGATGATACCTATTATGATAGGTGCTCCAGACATGGCTCTTCCTCGTATGAATAATATGAGTTTTTGGATTATGCCTTTTGCTTTTGCACTTCTTTTAGGTACTTTGTTTATAGAGGGCGGAGGTCCTGCAGGCGGTTGGACCATGTACCCACCACTTGTATTACAAACAGGAAAAGCATTCCCATTTTTAATTTTTGCGGTTCATTTCCTCGGTATCTCATCTATTATGGGAGCAATTAATATCATTGCAACAGTCTTTAATATGAGAGCTCCAGGCATGACGTTAATGAGATTGCCTTTATTTGTCTGGACTTGGGTAATTACAGCGTTTTTACTTATCGCCTCTATGCCAGTTTTAGCTGGTGCCGTGACAATGCTCTTAACAGATAAATATTTTGGTACAAGCTTTTTTAATGCTGCCGGTGGTGGTGACCCAGTATTATTCCAGCATATTTTCTGGTTCTTCGGTCATCCAGAAGTTTATATTTTAGCCCTTCCAGCTTTCGGAATCATATCTCAAATTATTCCTACATTTGCTCGTAAGCCGCTTTTTGGTTATGCGTCCATGGTTTACGCAACAGCCTCAATCGCAATTCTTTCTTTCTTCGTATGGGCACATCACATGTTTACAGTTGGCCTTCCTATTAATGGCGAATTATTTTTCATGTATGCAACGATGTTAATTGCTGTTCCGACAGGTGTTAAAGTATTTAATTGGGTAGCTACCATGTGGAAAGGCGCTATGACCTTTGAGGCTCCGATGCTGTTTTCATTGGCATTTGTAATTTTATTTACAATTGGGGGTTTTTCTGGCCTTATGCTAGGTATTACGCCAGTTGACTTTCAATATCATGACACTTACTTTGTTGTAGCTCACTTCCACTACGTCTTATTGACTGGCGCAGTTTTTGCACTGATGGCATCAGTTTATTATTGGCTTCCTAAATGGACTGGTAATATGTATGACGAGAAATTAGCTAAGGTACATTTTTGGCTTTCGACTATTTTTGCAAATGTACTTTTCTTTCCGCAACATTTTTTAGGTTTAGCCGGCATGCCAAGAAGAATTCCGGATTACAGTATTCAATTTGCAGATTTTAATATGGTTTCGAGTCTTGGCGGTTTTGCATACGGCATTTCGCAATTATTATTCATTTATATAGTTATTAAATGTGTCTTGGGCGGCAAAAAAGCTACAGCTCAAGTTTGGGAAGGGGCGCGTGGTTTGGAATGGACATTAAGTTCACCTCCGCCATACCATTCATTTACTAAGCCACCAAAAGTCACAAAAGCTCTAATGGACTATTGATGGTTAAAAAAACATTTAGAACTAATAATGAATTAGTTGAAAAAAGAAATAAACGATTAGCATTGATTCTAGGGTTAGTTGCTCTTTCTTTTTACCTAGGGTTTCTTATAAGTAATATGAAATGATTAAAGTAAGCGGCATTAAGCGAACAACTGTTTATTTAACGCTGCTCACAGTGCTAATGTTTGGTTTTGGATATGCACTAGTGCCGCTTTATGATGTTTTCTGTGAAGTCACTGGATTGAATGGAAAGACTGGTCGTATTTATAATGCAGAAGCTTCAAAACTAGTTGTAGATGCTGACCGATTTGTTACTATTCATTTTGATTCAAACATAAATGGAAATTTAGCTTGGAAATTAAAAGCTGATCAAAAGTTTTTAAAGGTTAATCCAGGTAAATTTTATGAAGTAACTTATACCGTTGAAAATATGATTAATGAGGAGATTGTTGGGCAGGCAATACCAAGCGTTACCCCACAAATCGCATCACTTTATTTAAAAAAGTCTGAATGCTTTTGTTTTAGGAACCAAGTGTTAAAGCCAGGTGAGAAAAAAAATCTTACGGTGCGTTTTGAAGTTGATAAAGATATTCCAAAAAACGTAGAATCACTCACACTTTCATACACCTTCTTTAGAGCTTTAAGAGAAGATAAAAAAGTAAGTTAAATACAATTTATAAATTATTAACTGATAATTAAGGAAATATATGGCAAGTAAAGATATCTATTTTGTTCCTGAGTCAAGTAAGTGGCCGATTGTCGGCAGCCTCGCTTTATTTACTTCATTTGTAGGGGCAGCAATGTTATTTAATCAGTCGCCCAATGCAAAATATGTGTTTATTATCGGATTAGCAGCGGTAATTTACATGTTTGCTGGATGGTTTTCAAATGTAATAACTGAGAGCCTTGAAGGAAAATATAATAAACAAGTAGATACTAGCTTCAGAATGGGTATGGGTTGGTTTATTCTCTCAGAAGTTATGTTTTTTGCAGCTTTTTTTGGCGCGCTATTTTATGCGCGTGTTTTATCTGTACCTTGGCTAAGTGGCGAAGGTCATGGATTAGTAACGCATCAATTTTTATGGCCAGAATTTAAAGCTTCATGGCCAATGTCAGTAATGCCAAATCCAACTAACTTTACGGCATTTAAAGATACTATCCCAGCGTTTGGAGTTCCTGCATTAAATACATTAATTCTTTTAACAAGTGGATTGACGGTTACATTTGCCCATTGGGCCCTAAAAAAGGGACAAAGAAAATATTTATGTGCCTGGCTTGCTGCCACAGTTGCGTTAGGGGCAATATTTGTTTATTTTCAAGCTGGTGAGTATCACCATGCATATACTGAGTTAAATTTAAAGCTTAGTTCTGGAATATATGGATCTACATTTTTCTTACTGACAGGATTTCATGGTTTCCATGTGACGATGGGGGCTGTTATGTTAGCAGTGATTTTATTGAGATCACTTAAAGGACATTTTACAAAAAATGATCACTTTGCTTTTGAAGCTGTCGCATGGTATTGGCACTTTGTGGATGTGGTTTGGCTAGGTCTGTTTATCTTTGTATATTGGCTTTAATCTAGCCCACTTTAAAAAGCGCTATATTTATAGCGCTTTTTTATTTCACATGTTATGTGGGTGAATCAGGCCAGAATAAAACCCATAAAAAAGCAAGAAGAATAAAAGAAGAGAAAGCCCAACTCTAAAAGAAAGTGATGTAACCATTCTGTTTGAATTCTTTTTTTTATCTTTTATTAGAAAGAAAAGTCCACCCGAAAGAGATAGAAGTATAAATAATAGAATTGCTATTACAAGAATCTTAAATAATAATTCACCACTCATAAAATAACCGTACCTTCACAATTTAATGTTGAAATTTTCAATCTATAACATAAGTTTTAATTATAAGTTATTACCTACCCTGGTATTTATTATATTTTTTACTCTTTTTATTAAATTGGGTTTTTGGCAGATGGATCGTGCCGATCAAAAAAAGGTAATTAATATGGCATTTGTCGAGAGACAAAATCAGCCACCAATACAGTTAAATAAAGAAACTATCCAAATGCCAATAAAGGATATTATTTGGCATCACGTTACTTTGAATGGGGAGTTTTTAAATGATAAGAATATTATCCTAGACAATCAAATTCGTGAAGAAAAAGCAGGCTTTCTCATTTATACCCCTTTTAGAATATTAGATTCAAATAGCGTTATCTTAATTAATAGAGGCTGGCATCCTTTAACTAATTCAAGAACAGATATACCTGATATAGCCCCTATAAAAGATATTCAAACAATTGAAGGTGAGGTAAGTCAAATGCCATCTTCTGGTATTTCACTAGGAAACGTTGTAACTGAGAAATTAGACGAATCATCTTTTAGGATTCAGAAGATGGATTATGATATTTTAAAGTCCCTAATAAGCAAAGATTTAATGAGTTATGAAGTAAAACTCAAAAAACCAATTTTTGATAAGACTTATATTTTAGATTCTGGTATTCCAGTTCCCGATAGCGATAAAAATTATGGATATGCATTTCAGTGGTTTGCGATGGCATTTACTCTTTTGATTATTTTTATAAGATTGGGCGCACAAAAGAAATGATATTAAGCAATATTCATAAGTCACGATTAAAACTAATTAGTATTATCTTATTATTCTTTATACCTGTGATTTATGCATGGTATTTAGTTTTTTTTACAGATTTTAAAATAAACTCAAAGGGAGTTGAGCATGGGCTTTTAATTCGCCCAATTATTCAGATTGGTAATTCTGAATTACTTGAGCCAGTAAGTAGACAAATTTACCAATTAACTGGCAAATGGACATTAGTTTCTTTTGTCGAAAATAAATGTGATAAGGCATGTGAATTCCAATTATATGAGTTAAGACAAATCTGGCTTGCATTAGGTAAAGATGCTAACAAAATTCAAAGGCTGGCTATAGCTAAAGATAATGACTTAATTTCATCTGAACAAATTAAATTGAGCCAAGGTCAGCTTTTATTAAAAGATGATAGCGATTTAAACAGGCTAAATAATCTGTTCAATTCATACCCAGACTTCAATAATGAGTCCATCTATTTGATAGATCCTTATGGTAATTTGATGATGCAATATAAAAAAGGAACAAATCCATCTGGAATAATTAAAGATTTAGAGCGCTTAATAAGAATTTCGAAGTAATTAGGAATCTAGATGCTTTTTTAAAAGAGCATTCAATTTATTAAAATCTAGCTCCCCTATAACTTTATCAATGATTTTTCCATTTTTATCAATAAGTATTGAAGTTGGAGTAAGGCGAACGTGCTCAAATGATCGTGCAATTTGGCCATCAACATCTAATACAACAGGAAAAGGGATTTTATTCTTTTGAGTAAAATTTAAGACCTGATTGGGCGGGTCATAACTCATAGATACGGCAATAATCTCTAAGCCTTGCCCCCTGAATTGATTGTATATAGCAACAAGACCTGGCATTTCTTTGATACAGCCTGGACAGTCAGTTGCCCAAAAATTGATGATTGTGAAATTGTTTTTTTCTTCATAAAGCTTTATTGCTTTGCCAGTTATTGAAGTAACCGGAATTTCAGGAACTTTTTTATTTGTGGCCAATGACAAAAAAATTAAAACTAAAAGAGTTAATAAAACTAATAATAGCCAGAGAGATTTTTTTGTCATAATAAGGTGAATGTTATAATTCTTAATAGTAATTGAATTATTTCATATGAGACTAATCGATATTAAAATAAATTTATAGAAATTTAATTATGCATTTTTTTAAAAAAATTACTTTATTTACTACAATTATGGCTTTTTGTTTAATTGTTTTGGGCGCTTATGTAAGGCTATCAGATGCTGGTTTAGGTTGCCCAGATTGGCCAGGATGTTTTGGAACGCTAACTGTTCCAGAAAGCCAAATGGCTATTGAAAAAGCTCAGCACACTTTTCCCGATCAAATTATAGAAAATGGCAAAGCTTGGAAGGAAATGGCTCATAGATATGTAGCAGGGATATTAGGGCTTTTAATTCTAATAATTGGGGTTTTAGCCCATAACAATAAAAAATCTTTAAAAGTAAATATCCTCGTCCCATACAGCCTGCTGGCTATTGTATTTTTTCAAGCTATGTTAGGAATGCTTACAGTTACGCTTTTACTAAAACCTATTATTGTAAGTGCCCATTTAATAGGGGGTATGACAACTTTAGCTATTCTAACTTATATGAGTTATAAACATTTCAACGACAATTCAAAAGTAGCTCTAAAAAAAGATATAGTTTTTTATATGACAAGATTTAGTCTTGCATTAATTTTTATGCAAATCTTTTTAGGGGGCTGGACTAGCACTAATTATGCTGGTTTAGCTTGTACAGATTTTCCAACCTGCCATGGTGAATGGATCCCTAATATGGACTTTAAAAATGGATTTAATATATTTAGAAATTTAGGTCAAACATTTGAGGGGGCGCCAATTAGCCTTGATGCTCTTCAGGCAATCCAGTGGATACACAGAATAGGGGCTATAACTGTGATTATTTATTTTAGCTATTTGTCATTTGCATTAATGAAGTACAAACAATTGAGATTTGAATCAATACTATTATTAGCTTTACTAGCAGCTCAATTCGTCATAGGAATTGCTAATTTGATGCTTCATCTCCCAATGATCTTAGCTGTTAGTCATAATCTAATTGCAGCTCTATTAGTCATTATAATGACAATAATAAATACAAAAATTAAAAAACAATATGCTTAGTGGCATTTCTAAAAGAAATATTTTCAATCTTCAAACTAACTTAAAGAATTTTTTAGTTCTCTGCAAGTTACGAGTTAATTCTCTTATTGTTTTTACTGCCGTGATTGGAATGTTTTTAGCCACTCCAGGAATGGTTCCATTTAATCTACTATTAAGTTCTATTCTTGGGATCGGTTTTGTTTCCTGCGCAGCAGCAGCTTTTAATTGTTTAATTGAGCAAAAAATAGATGCCATAATGGCAAGAACAAAAGGAAGGCCTATAGGTACCGGGCTATTGTCATCTAAACAAACTGTAGTTTATGCAACTATTTTGGGCAGTATTGGATTAGTTATTCTCTATCATTACGTAAATGCGTTAACGATGTGGCTAACTCTCGCAACTTTCTTTTCTTATTCTGTTATTTACACAATTTTTCTTAAACCTGCTACACCAATGAATATTGTAATTGGCGGAGCTTCTGGCGCTATGCCTCCAATTTTAGGATGGGCAGCTGTCAATAATACTGTTGGGCCGGAGGCGTTAGTATTGTTTTTAATTATTTTCTGCTGGACACCACCTCACTTTTGGGCGTTAGCACTTTATCGTAGAAATGATTATGCGAAGGTTGGTATACCAATGTTGCCTGTCACACATGGCGAGTCTTTTACACTACTTCAAATAGTTCTCTATACAATTATTTTGATTATCGTAACTATGTCTCCATTCAGCCTTGGTATGAGCGGACTTATTTATTTAATTTGTGCCACAATTCTTAATGCTTTCTTCTTGTACTATGTAATTATGTTATATAAAAATTACTCAGATAGGCTGTCTATGAAAACATTTAGGTACTCTATAATTTATTTAAGCCTAATTTTTTCTGCGATGTTAATTGATCATTATTATAAATTTACTCTTTATTAAGATTACAAAAGGATAATTAAATGAATTTAGAAAAAGAACAAAATGTGTTATTTGAATTAATAGCAATTATTGTTGGGGCAATTGTAGGGGGAATTTTATTCATTTCATTCTTAACTTATGATTTTAAGAGTGATGCTAGTTCTAATGTTATGGTAGAAAGTAAAATTAAAGAAAATATTCAACCAGTGGCACAGGTAGATTTAGCTAAGGCTGTTCCAGAAGGATCGGCTACGGGCGGAAAATCAGGAGAAGAAGTCTACAAAGCTGTTTGTTTAATGTGCCATCAAGCTGGTATGTTGAACGCTCCAAAACTCGGAGATGAACAAGCTTGGGCTCCACGGATAGCACAAGGTTATGAAGTGCTTGTTCAGCATGCTATTAAAGGAATTCGCTCTATGCCAGCTAAAGGCGGGAATGCATCTTTGTCTGACAATGAAGTTGCAAGTGCTGTCTTATACATGTCAAATTCATCAGGTGCTAACTTTAAAAAATAACTATTCATGGCAATTTATGCAATTGGCGATATTCAAGGTTGCTATTATTCTTTTCTAGATCTACTAAAAAAAATTAAATTTAAACGTGGGAAAGATCAGCTTTGGCTCGCGGGTGATTTAATTAATCGGGGCAAGGGATCATTAGAAATTTTAAGATGGTGTTATAAAAATAAATCCTCAGTGACCGCGGTCTTAGGCAATCATGATCTTCATGCATTAGCTATCAAATATAAGGTCATTGAGCCAGAGGATGAAGATACATTGTCTCCACTTCTTAAAGCAAAAGATTCAGATTTACTTTTTAAATGGTTAAGATCCCTACCTTTAGCGCATTACGAAAAAAAACACTTAATGGTTCATGCCGGTGTAATGCCTCAGTGGACTATTAAGAACACTCTCAAATTCTCAAAAGAAGTAAGCATCCAACTCCAAAGTAAAAAATATATAGAATTTTTATCTTCCATGTATGGTAATAAGCCAGATAAATGGTCGAGCACTTTAAATAAAAATGATAAAGCTAGAATCGTTATTAATGCGACAACGAGACTAAGGGCTTTAACTTCATCCGGAGCTATTGATTTTACTTACAAAGGCGACCTAAAAAATATGCCAAAAAAATTAAAAGCTTGGTTTGATTTTCCTAAAAGAAAAACCAGGGACAATCCGATTATTTTCGGCCATTGGTCAGCTCTTGGTCTTATAACAAGAGGAGATGTTTTTGCAATTGATACAGGCTGTGTTTGGGGGAGAACCTTAACAGCTTTAAGGCTTGATGACAAAGCAGTATTTTCAGTAAAAACCAATTCAAAAGATATTTAATTTACTATCTCTTAAACTAACTTTTTTGTATAAATTCTTTCGATATCATCTCTGGTCGGACGATGATTTTGTCCGCCTTTATTTTGAATTTTAATAGACCCCATCACAGAAGCTAGCCGACCTATCGATTGCCAATCCCATTTTTTAGAAATTCCATATAGTAAGCCTGCCCGATAAGCATCCCCGCATCCAGTAGGGTCAACAGGAGCTTCAACTTTAATAGGATCGATTTTATATGTTTTGTTGTTGGTATAAATGATTGAGCCTTCAGCGCCCAATGTGACAATTAATGCTTCTACTTTTTTAGAAATTTCTTCTATAGAAAGAGAAGTCTTCTCGGATAAAAGAGAAGCTTCGTAATCATTCACTGCAATATAAGTTGCATCATCAATAAACTGTAAAAGCTCTTCTCGATTAAACATTGGCAAGCCTTGTCCGGGATCAAACATAAAGGGTATATTAAGTGCCTTACATTCTTTAGCATGATTCATCATGCCATCTTTGCCATCTGGAGCAATAATGGCCAAGCATATGCCTTTAGTTTTTTTAACAGTGTTCTGATGAGATTCCGCCATAGCACCTGGATGAAAGGCAGTGATTTGATTGTCACTTAAGTCAGTTGTGATGAATGCCTGGGCTGTATAGAGATCTTTGATTTCCTTGATATGTTTAGTGTTAATATCATTTCGATTAAGCCAATCAAAATAAATTGAAAAATCGTTACCTACTGTTGCCATGACAAGAGGATTCTCATCAAGAAGCTTAAGATTGTAGGCAATATTTCCTGCAGTACCCCCAAATTCTTTTCTTAGTTCTGGCACGTAAAAAGCTACACTTAACTTATGAATACTTTCAGGCAGAATATGATTTTTGAATTGGTCTTTGAATACCATGATGGTATCGAAAGCCAATGAGCCACAAACTAATATGCTCATACTGGTTTAAATTCGACTAGGTAAATTATCGCAATAAGGCCTAATACAGGTACTTCATTAAACCATCGAAAATATATATGGGTATGCTTATTTTTATTATTTTTAAAATCATTAAGATATTTAAAGCATAGATAATGATAAATGAGCAATAAAATGACGAGACCTACTTTAATTTCAAGCCATTGCGCAGTAGCGCCAAATAGATTCCAGAGCCATCCTCCAAAAAATATGGTTAAGAAAGCCCCAGGTGTCATGATGCCAAAAAAAAGCTTCCTTTCCATAATTATGAATCTTTCGTGACTAATTTTATCTTTACTCATCGCGTGATAAACAAAGAGCCTTGGTAAATAAAAAAGGCCAGCAAACCAAGTCACCATAAATACAATATGTAAGGTTTTTATCCAGAGCATTTGGCTAATTTCGAGAAATTAATCTGAACTTTATTGCAGTCATTGGGTTCATAATTTGATAATAAAAAGGTTCTCTAAACGGAGTTTTTCAAGCATATATTTTAACTGAATTTTTTGCCTAAAGTTCAATAACCCTATGACTTATAACGTTGTTAGCAATTCTCCTACATGTTATGCTCATGGGTAGAATAAATACATTTAAATGAACGCCCCAATACTCAAATCTATTTTTAAAACCCAACCATTTCCAATCAATCGATTGCGCGAAATACCGTATAACTATACTTCGTTTTCAGACAGAGAAATCGTTATTCGATTTCTAGGTGAAAATATCTGGAACATCTTAAATGAACTAAGAGATGAAAGAAAAACTGGCCGATCCGCGCGAATGCTTTTCGAAGTTCTAGGTGATTTATGGGTGGTTAATAGAAATCCTTATCTTCAAGATGATCTCTTAGAGAATCCAAAGCGACTTAAAGCATTAGTAGACGCCATGTATCACCGAATACATTCTATTGAAGAACGTAGTTCTGGAAATGCGAAAGTTATGGAGCTCGCTGATGCAGCCAATAAGGCAGTCAAGACTTTTGAAAGTGATTTTAAATTAGTTAAAAAGCTTAGAAGAAAAATTTTTTCTAAATTAAAAAAATTTACTAAAAAAGATAATATTCAATTTGATGGTTTAGCAAGAGTCTCTCATGTTACTGATGCAACAGATTGGAGAGTTGAATATCCATTTGTTGTGATAAACCCAGATCGCGAAGAAGAAATAGCATATATTGTAAAAGCTTGTATAGATCTTGAATTAACCATTATCCCAAGAGGAGGTGGAACAGGTTATACAGGTGGTGCTATCCCACTTACTCCATTTTCTGCAGTAATTAATACTGAAAAGCTCGATGATATAAGTAACGTTGAATACCAAAATTTATCTGGTGTCAGCGAACGAGTACCTGTAGTCAAATGTGGCGCTGGTGTTGTTACAAGACGCGCTATGGAGATGGCATCAAATAATGGCCTGGAATTTGCTTGTGATCCAACATCGGCAGACGCATGTTGTATTGGTGGAAATATTGCGATGAATGCTGGTGGCAAGAAAGCGGTGCTTTGGGGAACAGCTTTAGATAATTTAGCCTCCTGGAAGATGGTTGATCCTGATGGCAATTGGATTGAGATTGAGAGACTAAATCACAATCTTGGAAAAATTCACGATGTTGATTTAGCTCGATTTAAAATTAGCCGTTATAAACCGAATGGTATTGACTTGGTTAATGAACCAGAGATTCTAGAAATTCCAGGAAGCAGTTTTAGAAAGATCGGATTAGGTAAAGACGTTACTGACAAATTTTTGAGTGGTCTTCCAGGCGTTCAAAAAGAAGGATGCGATGGTCTTATCACATCTGGTACTTTTATTCTTCATAAAATGCCTAAGTATATAAGGACTGTATGCTTAGAATTTTTTGGAAATGTATCTCATGCGGTTCCTGCAATTGTTGAAATTAAAGATTACTTAGATCAATCTGATAATACGCTCTTAGCCGGTCTTGAGCATATGGATGAACGTTATATTAAGGCAGTTGGGTATAGCACTAAAGCAGCGAGACAAGAACGACCTCGTATGGTTTTGATTGCTGATATTGCAAGTGATGATGAAGATGCTGTAGGGCTATCTGCTTCTCAAATTGTGCAGATTGCCAATTCGAGAGATGGCGAGGGTTTCATAGCGGTATCACCAGATGCGAGAAAACGTTTCTGGCTTGATCGAGCTAGAACTGCAGCTATTGCAAAACATACCAATGCATTTAAGATTAATGAGGATGTCGTTATTCCCCTCCCAAAACTTGGCGAATATTCTGATGGTATTGAAAGAATCAATATCGAACTTTCAATCAGAAACAAATTAAAGCTCTTAGATGACTTAGAAACTTTTATTGAGCATGATAAATTTCTTTATGAAGAAGAAGGCTTAAATTCAGACCCAGAGCTTAATCAAGTTAAGCAAAAAATGAGTATTGATTTGATTCATGGATTGAGAGAAAAATGGGGTCAAATGCTCGACAATTTGGATAGCCCACTTTCAACGCTTCTTGAAAGACATGATGGTATTGAAAATAAGTATGAAAGTATATTTAGAGCGCTTCAGTCTTATGAGTTAAGAATTTCATGGAAGAAAGAGCTCAAAGAGCCGCTCCATGAAATTTTTAGCGGAAGAGAGTATCAAAGCTTCTTGCTTAAGCTGGATCAAATACATAAAAATACTTTAAAGAGCCGAGTATTTATAGCGCTTCATATGCATGCCGGAGACGGTAATGTCCATACTAACATCCCAGTTAATTCAGATGACTACCAAATGATGCACGAGGCTCATGAAGCGGTAGCAAGAGTAATGGCTTTAGCTAGAAGTCTTAATGGTGTTATTTCTGGCGAACATGGTATTGGTATTACCAAAATGGAATTTTTAGACGAAAGCACAATTGAAGCATTTGAGAAATATAAAAATAAAGTAGATCCTTTCGGGCATTTTAATAAAGGTAAACTACTTCCGGGATCTGGTTTAGAAAATGCTTATACACCAAGTTTTGGACTATTAGAACAAGAATCGATCATTATGGAACAGTCCGCTATCGGAGAAATAGCAGATTCAATTAGTGATTGTTTGCGCTGTGGAAAGTGTAAGCCAGTATGTACAACACATGTTCCGCGCTCTAATTTGCTTTATAGCCCAAGAAATAAAATTTTAGCAACCTCTCTTCTTATTGAGGCATTTCTATATGAAGAGCAAACAAGGCGTGGCATTTCTCTTAAACATTTTGATGAGTTCAATGATGTCGCTGATCATTGCACAGTCTGCCATAAATGCTTAAATCCATGCCCTGTAGATATTGATTTTGGTGATGTTTCAATTGCAATGAGAAACTTTTTAAGAGAGCAAGGTAAACGTCATTTTAGTCCGGGTACTGCATTGGCTATGAGCTACTTAAATATGAAGGATCCTGTCACCATTAAAATAATGAGAACATTGATGGTTGATTTTGGATATAAAGCTCAACGGGCTGGACATAATTTATTGAAAAAAATGGGCAGTATTAATTTCTTTAAAAAAAATCCACCCTCAACAATTGGCAAGGCTCCAATCAAGTCTCAGATTGTTCATTTCTTAAATAGGCCTATGCCCAAAAATATGCCCACCAAGACCTCAAGGGCTCTCCTTGGCATTGAGGATGACAAAGTTGTTCCTGTGATTCGAAATCTACAAAAAATTAATGAAGATTCTGAAGCGGTATTTTATTTCCCTGGATGCGGGTCTGAAAGACTTTTCTCTCAAGTAGGATTGGCGACGCAGGCGATGCTATATGAAGTTGGAGCTATTACTGTTCTGCCCCCAGGATATTTATGCTGTGGCTACCCACAAACTTCATCAGGCAATCATGATAAAGGCCAAAAAATAACTTCAGATAATCGTGTTCAATTTCATAGAGTAGCAAACACACTTAACTATTTAGATATTAAAACAGTGATTGTGTCATGCGGCACTTGCATGGATCAATTACAAAAATATGAATTTGAAAAAATATTTCCCGGTTGCAGATTATTAGATATCCATGAATATCTTATGGAAAAAGGTGTAAAAATGGAAGGTGTATCAGGTACAAGATATATGTACCATGATCCTTGTCATAGTCCGATGAAAACATATGCACCTACTAAAGTTACTAATGCATTGATGAATACAGATGTACCTCTAAATGATCGTTGTTGCGGTGAATCTGGAACCTTTGCTGTCGGCAGACCAGATATTGCAACACAAGTGAAAAAGAGAAAACAAGAAGAAATTGAAAAAGGTATTCAAAAAATAGGTATTGATCAACCAGGGTCGTTAGGAGAAGTTAAGATTCTTACTTCTTGCCCCTCTTGCTTGCAGGGATTAGCTCGTTATGGCGAAGATACAAATACAACAGCAGATTATATAGTTGTTGAATTAGCAAAGAACCTACTAGGCCCTAATTGGATGCAAAATTACGTAGAGAGCTCAACTAAAGGCGGGATTGAAAAAATACTTTTATAGCTTCTAAATTGGTATTAATAGACCGGTAGCTAGATTTTGAATAATTTTTGCAATACTTCGCTCCATTTTTTCTGAGAGTGTAAAAGCAAGAAAATCTGTTCTGCCAATAATTTTTCCAAACTCTCGTTCAAAAGATAAGTTATTTTCTTTTTCAGTTAATTCATTTGTAAGTAAGAAAGGTTTGCCAAAGCTATTTTTAGAATTAGAAAGTTTCCAGACAGCCATTTCAATGTTGCGAGATGTGTTATATAAAAGTTGAGGATCAATTGAATCAAATAAATAGAATTCTTTTTTGCCTCCATGAGCTTTTATAAGCATTGTGTAAATACCTACAATAAAAGGAAGAACACGATCACCTTTATATTCTTCGTTAAAAGCAAGATAGATCGCATCGGTACTTTGAGCATTATTTATGGCATCAAAATTCCAGTTATGATTGCCATTGAAAACCCAATTAACCATCTTTTCCGCATCATCTGAGGTGCTTTTCTTTAACTCCGAAGGATTTCTTTTATAAAGCTTAATCATCAAAGTTTTTAAGCTTTGTATATTCTCTCTAATTTCATGATCAGCCATTCGATCAAAATCAGTTTTACCAAATTGATTTGAAGATTGTCTGTCTGGCTCCACTATTTCTTTAGCGCTTGAATTTTGAATTATGCAGTAGATAGATAATAGCAAGTAAAAAAATATGTAATAAAATTTATTCTTATTCATTTATTTTTTTAAGTACAATCTCTCTTGAGGGAAGATTATTTTAAATTGGCTGCCTTTACCTATTTGACTATAAATTTCTATTTGGGCTTGATGTCGAATACATATGTGCTTAACAATAGACAGTCCTAATCCAGTACCACCTGAATTTCTACTTCGATCAGCATCTATTCTAAAGAAGCGCTCAGTAAGCCTTGGAATTAATTTTTCATCAATACCTATACCTGAATCTTGTACTTCAAAAAAAGGTTTTTGATCTTTAATATCCCATATTACGTTAATATTGCCGCCCTCTTTGGTATAACGTATAGCATTGCTAATAAGGTTTAGAAAGGCGCTATAAATTTCTTTTTCATACCCTAATAAAACGATATTTTTATTGATAGACATATTAATTTTATGTGATTTTCTTGATAAAAAATCAGAATCTTTTTTTAGCTTTTTGAAGAGTTCAGTCATGTCTATTTCTTTTTTCTCTGCAGGTGCTGCGTTAGATTCTATGGATGAAAGTTGAAGTAGGTCTTCAACCAATTTTTTCATTCGATCTGACTGCTCATGCATCATTTGGAGATAGGGGAGTGTTTTTGTATTGAATTCATTTTTCATGTCAGAAAGTGTTTCTAAAAATCCAACAATGACAGTCAGTGGTGTTTTTAACTCATGTGAGACATTTGCAATAAAATCGCGCTTAATAGAATCATTTTTCTCAATTTGTGTTATATCTCTGCAGATAAGAAGTTTTTGACTTACACCAAATGGAACTAGAAGTATCTCGAATGATCTACCTGAATTTCGCCAAGAAATTAACTTAAGTGTACCTTCGTATTTGTTATCATTGAGATATTCAGTAAACCTCGTTTCACGCAATAAATAATTAATAGGTTGATTGATATCCTTAGCTAGCTGAATATCAAGCATTTTTTCAGAAGGTTTGTTGCACCATTCAATTTCATTATTTTGATTTAGAGCAATAATGCCATCAGGAATAGCTTCGGCAGCTGTCATAAATCTGCCTAGCGTCGTCGTAAGCTCAGATTTACTCTTTTTTTGTTTTCTATATTCTCGATAAAGTATTGAAAAAATCTCTTCCCATATACCTGATCCATTAGGAATAGTCGATAAATTTGGATTTTTAAGCCATTTGTTTAGACGATAAATCCAATAGACATGAGAGAGTAAATAAACAAATACACATGAGCTGAAAAAAAATAAAGCAACTTCTAGGCTTTTAAACCCCCAAAATATAAGAGATAAAAAAGATACAAGTAATAAAACCCAAAAAGTATTCCAACGGATATCTTGCAATATTTTGTCTCGTTAAAAACGTATGAGTATTATAGCGAGTAATAGTTGAAAGTGATCTAGGTAAATTCTATTTTGTAGAGAATCTATAGCCAGAGCCGCGAATGGTTTGGATTAAATTTTCATGCTGAGATTGAGCAAGAATATTTCTTAGCCTTCTGATATGAACATCTACCGTTCGATCCTCAATGAAAATTTGACTTCCCCAAACTTTATCTAAAAGCTGACTTCTTGAGTAAACTCTTTCTGGGTTGCTCATAAAAAAATGTAGGAGTCTGAATTCTGTTGGACCCATTTCTAAAGGTTTATTATTTCCTGTCACCCGGTGAGATACTGGATCCAATTCTAAACCATTAATTTTTAAAAGATCTTCAGTAAGCTCAGGAGCTTTCCTTCGGAGAACGGCTTTGATTCGAGCATTTAGTTCACGGGGACTAAAAGGTTTTGTAATATAGTCATCAGCACCAACTTCAAGACCTTTGACTTTATCTAACTCATCACTTCGAGCAGTTAACATGATAATAGGGATTGTCTTTGTTAAAGCATTACTACGTAATTTTTTTGCAAAGTCTATACCTGACATGCCGGGCAACATCCAATCAAGCAAAATAATATCAGGAAGTGCTTCACTAATTAGTTTTTCTGCGTGCTCAGCACTTATTGCTCTTAAAGGATTGTAGCCTGCTTGAGAAATATTGAGGGCTAAGAGCTCAAGAATAGGGCTTTCGTCTTCAACGATCAATATATTTGCTTTCATAGTTTCTTAATATTAATAGATTGGTTATGATCGTATGACATTAATATGACATTTTAATGACATTATCTAATCCATAAAG
>JACCDX011318854.1_pt1 | contig 35339 bp, 32 predicted proteins | sample 7449681 | NCBI WGS metagenome assembly JACCDX01 (sample SAMN15323450, study PRJNA562643) | freshwater metagenome | isolation source: river surface water | place: USA:Blue River Watershed | collected 2017-08-18
ACGAGGGCGGGCACGCCGGAGGCCATCGCCTCGGCGATGACGAGGCCGAAGTTTTCGTTGTGCGAGGGCAGCAGAAAGAGGGACGCGACGCCGTAGGGCGGCGGAGCGCCGGAGCCGGAGAAAGCCAAGACGCGGCCGCCGCCGGAAGCGCGCTGGACGTAGCGCTCCAGCATGCCGGGCGTGTAATCCTCGGGGATGCCGACGAGCAAAAGGAGCCAGTCGGGCGGGGCGCGTTCCAGCCAGAGGTCGACCAGTTCGAGCAGGCGTTTCTTCCGGTGAAAGCGCGAGTAGAAGAGGGCGACCGGGCGGGTCGTAACGGCCGGACAGACGGCGCGCCAGTGGGCGGCGGAGCGGGCGATCTCCGCCTCGTCGGGGATGGCCACGGCGTTGGGCGCGACGCAGACGGGCTGGGTGAAGCCGAGCGCGCGGATGTCGTCGGCTTCCTCCGCGCTCGTGGCGTGCCAGGCGTCGACGCCGGCGAAGGCACCGGGGTGGACGAAGCGGGCGGCGAGGCGCTTGCGGCCGCCGCGGTGGTTCCATGCCCACCGGCTCATCATGCCGCGCGGGGAGAGCACGAACGCGGCGTCGACCCGGCGCGCGGCGAGATGCGCGTAGTGCAGGGTGCGCAACCAGAGCGAGTGGTGGTGAACGACATCGGGCCGACCTTCGCGGAGGGCGCGCCGGAGACCGGCCGAGGGGCAGAGGCGGCCGGGCCAATCACGGCGGAAAACATGCGTGCGGAGCCGGCCGAGCTCCTCGTGCCGGCCGGCGGCGGCGATCCCGGGTTCGGTCGAGTAGAGGCCGACCTCGTGGCCGTGGTCGGCAAGGGCGCCGGCGAGCGCGCGGACGGAGCGGCTGGGGCCGCCGTAGCGATCCTCGAGGCTCGGCACGATCTGGCGGATCAACATGGGCGGACCGCGGGGAGCGGGCGGGGCTTGACCGGGCGGCAGGGGTGGCCGACGCAAATCATGCGGGGAGGGAGGTCGCGGACGACGACGGAGCGGGCGCCGACGACGGCGAGTTCACCGACGGTGACGCCGGGGCCGACGAAGACATCGGCGGCGATCCAGACGTTGTCACCGACGGTGATCGGGCGGGCGACGAGGGGCATGTCCCAGCGGAGGAAGTCGTGCGTGCCGGCGCAGAGGTGGGCGTTTTGACTGAGGTTGGCCCCGCGGCCGAGCGTGATGCGGGCGAGGTTGTAGAGCGTGACGTGCGGGCCGACCATCGCGCGCGGCGCGAGCGTGAGGAGCCAGGGGAACGTGATGCGAGCGGTGGGAAACACGACGACCTGGTCGGGGTGCGGAATCTCGGCGCCGAAGAGTCGCAGCAGGCGGGCGCGGAACGCGTGGCACGGGCGCGGGCTCCAGCGGAAAAGGGTGGCCTGCACGAGCGCCCAGAGAAACCGCAGCGCGACGACGCGGCGCGGGTAGGGCGTCGTGCAATGCTGGCCGAGATAAGGGGCTTCGTCGGGCACAGAGGGAGAAACGGGCGGCGCGGGCGGGTGCTCAACAGCTAATTTCCCGCCGGCGCGGGGCGGGCGGGTCCGCGGGTGGCCACGAGGCGGTCGAACTCGGCGAGCACGGCATCGGCGCTGGCGGCGTAGTCGAAGCGGCGCACGTGGGCGCGGGCGCTGGCGGCGAACGCGGCGCGGCGAACGGGCGAGGCGACGAGCTCGGCGAGGGCGGAGGCGAGGCGGTCGACGGCGTCGGGTGCGCGGTGATCGAAGACGAGGCCGTTTTCCCCGGAGGCGACGAGGTCGCGGAAGCACGCAAGGTCGGAGACGACGGGCGAGGCGCCGGCCGCCATCGCTTCGGCGACGGCAACGCCGAAGGTTTCGCCGCCTTCCGCGAGGCTCGGATAGCAGAAGACATCGAGGGCGCCGTAGCGGCGGGCGAGCGCGGCCGGATCGAATTCGGGCGAGGCCAGTTCCAGCCGGTCGGCGGGAAAGGCGGCGAGGGTGGCGCGGAGCGACGCGATGTAGGCGTCGCCGCCGCCGCCCTGCGGGACGGTTTGCGGGCCGAGCAGGACGAGCCGCCATGGGGGCAGATCGGTGCGCGCGGCGAGGCGGGCGCAGGCGGCGGCGAGGAGATGGACGCCTTTTTCCGGATGGAGGCGGCCGATATAGCCGATCGCGACCGGCGCGCCGGGCGGGCGGGGTTGCGCGGCGGCGGCCGCGACGTGGCGCTGCCAGTCGATGGGAAACGGGAAGGGAAAGATGCGCGGGGCGAGCGACGCGTTTTCGGCGACGAGGCGGGCGGTGACGGCGGAGCTGAGGGAGAAGAGGCCGTCGACGGCGCCGTAGAGGCGGCCTTGGCCCTTGGGCATGCGGGCGACGACCGCGACGACGCAGCCGGCGGACGGGCGGACGCGGCGGAGCCAAGCGGGGAGAGCAACGGCGTTGCAGACGGTGACATCGGCCGGCGGGAGGCGGCGGGCGACGCGCAGCCCCCACCTGAAGTCGTGCCAGAGGTTGCGGGCGAGCGAGGCGGAGTGGTCGGTGCCGGGGACGCGGAGATGGCGGACGCCGTCGCGGGTCTCGTCATCCGGGAAACCGGGCCAGGCGCGGGAGACGAACGTGACGGTGTGGCCGGCGGCGGCGAAGCGGCGCGCGAGTTCGTGCCAGATTTTTTCCGTCGCGCCGCCGCGGACCGGGGGCACGGGCAAAAAGAACCCGGTGACGATGGTGATTCTCAAAGCGGGAGCGGGAGCGCGGGCGGCCGGGCGCGATGGTGCGGGACGGGACCGGCGGCGGGACCGCGGTGTTCAGGCCACATGGCCGAAGAGCGCGCGGACGGCGAGGGCGAGGCTGGCGGCTCCGAGGGCAAGCAACCCGCGGGGGCCTGGAATCCAGTCGCGGGCGAGCCAGAGTGCGCCGGGAAGACCCCAGACGAAGTAGCGGTCGAAACTATGGAAACCCCAGTAGGGCCCGGTGCAGACGATGAGCGCGCCATTGAACAGGAAACCAAAAACCAAGGTGCGCTCCCAGGCGGCAGCGGGGCCGCGCAGCGAGCGGACCGCGAGGACGACAAGGACGAGCAAGGCGGCGAGGTGGGCGTAGATGTAGGCGACTTTCCAGAGCGGCACGCGCACGAGCCAAGGCGTGAGGAGGACATGCCGAAACGGCAGATCCCAGTGACCGGTCGCGGGGCCGAGGCGCGCAGCGACGGCGGGGTCGAGATTGAGCTGAGCGAGAGGGAGGCTGTAGACGTGGAGCTGGTGCAGCGGGTCGCCGAAGACGCGGGCGTTGAGGGCCAGCAGACCGAGCACCGGCATGGCGGCGGCGACGGCGAAACGGAGCGGCGCACGATAGTCCCGCGGCGCGGCGAGAAGGAGCGCGAGGCCGCCGGCGGCCGCCCATGCGACCCCGAACGGGCGGATGACAAACAGCAGACCGGCGAGCAATCCGGCGAGTGCGGGACGACCGCCGCGCAGCGCGAGCAGCCCGGCGAGAATGCCGACCAGATAGGCGGGCTCGGAAATGGGATGGAAACCGCAGAGCAGCCAAGCGGGCGGGAAGAAAACGAACAGCCAAGCGAGACGTGTTTCGCCGGTGAGCCGGCGGACGAGCACGGGGGCGGCAGCCGTGCAGAGCAGCGAGAGGGCGAGCGCGGTCGCATCGGGAAGGCCGACGAGAAGCGCAGGTCCGAAAAGGAGCGGCCAGCCGGGAAAGACGCGCGTATCGAAAAGTTTGACACTCGACAGCGGCTCAAGGCCGCAGAGGACCTTGGCGACGGGAATGAACGAGCCTGCGTCGGAGGAGCTCAGGTAGCGCTCCCAGGTCACGGGAGTGAAGGCGAACAGCGCAGCCACGGGCAGCAGACGGAGCAGAAGGGCGGCGAGCGCCAGGCGGGCGTCGACCGAGCGCAGGAGGGCGGCGATCACGGGCGGGGGACGAAGCGGAGGGCGTCGAGCAGGCCGGCGGTGGTCTGCGCGTAGGTGTAGCCGGCGATGCGGGCGGCGACAGCGGTGCGGACGCGGGTGCGGGCGGCGGGATCGCCGAGGGCGGCGAGCGCGACGGCGAGTTTTGCGCGGAGCGCGGCGGGATCGGCGGCGGGGAAGACCCAACCGGTCTCGCCGTCGGTGACCAGGTCGCGCTGGCAGCCGACGAGGTCGGTGACGAGCGCAGGGACGCCCATATGCATGGCCTCGTTCACGGCGAGGCCCCAGGTCTCGTAGTGGCCGCGGGACGGAAGCACGAAGAGCTCGGCGAGGAGCAGGCGGGCGGGCATCTCGGTCTGGTTGGCAAACGGGAGGAAGTGGACGGTGCCGGCGGGGGCGGAGCGGGCGAGGGAGTGGAGCGTGGACTTTTCCGGCCCGTCGCCGACGAAGAGGAGAGCGGTGTCGCGCGGCGCGAGGTCGACAAAGGCGCGGAGGAGTTCGGCGGGCTGTTTCGCGGGGACGAATTTTCCGGCGAAGAGGACGACGCGCGTGCCGGGGGCGAGGGCGAGTTGCGCGCGGAGGGCGGCGGCGGCGTCACGGTGGGCGCGCAGCGTCGGGTCGAAGAGCGCGTGGTCGACGGAGTGGGGGGCGAAGACGCAGCGGGCGGCCGGGACGCCGAGGGCGGCGAAGTAGTCGCGGTTGGCGGCGCCGACGGCGAGGCAGGCGCGGAAGCGGGCGTAGAGGGCGCGGAGCGCGAGGCGTTGCGGCAGGCGGGGCAGGCCGCGGCCGAGGAAGTGGGAATCGCCGCGGAAGAGGAGCGGGAGGCGGCGCCATGCGGCCCAGGCGACGAGGCGGAGATGGGTGAGCCAGTTGTAGCCGAAGAGCAGAACGGCGTCGGGGCCCCAGGCGGCGAGGCGGGCGGGGAGCTGCGGGTTGTCGAGGCCGCGAAAGTGGTGGGTGCCGGGGTCGCGGGCGACGTTGGGGACGAATTCGTGGTCGTAGCCGGAGAGCAGGTCGACGTCCCAGCGGAAGGACGTCTGGAAGAGCGGATCGCGCGTCTCGGCGACACCGAACTCCCAGAGATAAAACACGCGGAACGGCAGGGCGGTGTGCGCGCGCAGCCAACGGAACCACGGGCTGTAATACTGCGTGGGGTGCGAGAGGACGATCGCGAGGCGGGGGAGCGGCGGCGCAGCGTTCAAGGGCGGTGCGGGTAGCCGGGCGCGAGGCAGAGCGCGCTGTCGTAGTCGTGGTCGTGCCGGAAGGGCACGGTGCGGCCGGCGGCGGTGAGGGCGTGGACGGCGTAGCCGTGGCCGCGGAGGAGATCGATCGCGGGCAGGCCGGCGGTGCCGCCGACTTCCACGTAGAGGGCGCCGATGCGGTGGGCGGCGAGGGCGCCGGCGGCGCCGCGGAGGGCCTCGAGTTCGTAGCCCTCCATGTCGAGTTTCCAGAAATCGACGGCGGGGAGAGCGAGGCGGTCGAGCTCGCCGTCGAGCGTGACCACCTCGATGGGTTCGCCGGCGGTGTCGTTGACCTTGTTCCAGGAGCCGTGGCGGCCGGCGGCGTCCTCGGCGGCGAGGCGGGCGGTGCGGGCGACGGAGCCGAGGCCGGTGGACACGACGGCGACGCGGTCGAGGCGATTGGCGGCGACGGATTCGGCGAGCCAGGCGCGGGCGGCGGAGCCGGGTTCGTAGGCCCAGATGCGGGCGGAGGGGAGGAGGGCGGCGAAGCCGAGGGCGGTCTGGCCGATGTTGGCGCCCGAATCGACGACGGTGGCGACGAGGTCGCGGTGGCGCGCGAGCCAGCGCCAGAGGGCCGGCCCCTCATAGCTGCCGTAGACGATCCAGCGGTGGGTCCAGTTGGAGAGGTCGAGTTTCCACACCGGGCCGCGGGCGGTGCGGACCCAGGCGATGCCGTGGGGGGCGAGGGTGCGGCCGAAGAGGCGGTCGCAGAGGCCGAGCTTGCGGTTGAATTCGACGCGCTGAAGAGCCCGGAGCAAGAACGGCAGCGGCAGCGGGCGGGCGGGAGAGGTAGTCATGGAGCGGGCCGGAGAGAGCGGAGGCGGTGGCGATAGCCGGGCAGGGCGACCGCTATTTCGCGATGCGTTTCACGATCATGATCGTGCCGAGGACGGTGATCGTGCCCTGGAACAGCGAGGCGAGCCACATGCTCATGGTCTGCTCGGTGGCGAAGCACCAGGACATGAGCAGGACGGTGAAAATGCCGGGGTAGGACAGCAGGGGGCTTTGCGCGGTCCAGACGCGCACGAGGCGCTGGAGGAACCCGACCAGGGCGCCGACCGCACCCAGGCCGAAGAAGCCGAAATTGGCGTAGGCCTCGGTGACGGCGCCGAAGCCGATGGTGGTGCGGGTGACATCTTCCGCGCGCTGGAGGCCGAAGTGGATCGACAGCTTGAAGGTGCTGACATGGCCGAGGGGTTTACCGGGCCAGAAAAAGCGCGGCACGAACTGGCCGGGGATGTCCATGTAAGTGTCGCCGGCGAGGAACGGCACGCGTTCGGGCGCGTTGTCGACGACGAGGCACATCATGTGGAAGAGCGAGGTGCGCTCGAGGAGCTTGCGGTTGGCTTTGGAATCCGGGTCGGCCTGTTGCAGCGTGAAGCCGGTTTCGAACCATTCCGCGTAGAATGCCGGGAGGCCGGCGAAACCTTCGTGGCGCTGGCCGACACCCTCGCCCTCCCAGTATTTGGCGCGCATGACGTTCTTGCCGTTGTGCAGCACGCTGAGGGCGGCAAACGAGAGGAGCAGGGACAGCACCGGAATGCGCCGCGAGCCGACGATGTAGCCGGCGACGGCGAGGATGAAGAGCGAGATGAAATTGATGAGGAAGAGGGTCGACGTGAGGATGGCCATTTGGAGGCCGAGGTTGATGAAGAAATACACCTTTTCTCCGGAGTGCAGCGTGCCCTGGCCGAGGCGGAGGCTCTGCATGAAGGTGCAGATGATGCCGATGCCGAAGAAGATCGCGCGCAGGGGACCCTCGGTGCCGGCCGGGATGAGGTCGTTGTGGTAAATGCTGACGTAGACCCAGACGGTGTTGATGACCATGCCGTAGCCGAGGTAGCGGCCGACCTCTTGGGAAAACACTTCCTCGCGCCAGAATGCACCGCGGCGCGGACGGCCCTTGGTGAGATAGAAAGCGGACAGCGCAGCGACTTGAAACAGGATCACGCCGAGGGCGGCGGAAGTGATCGTGTCGACCGAGTAGGCGTCCAGCTGCACGTGGGCGGTGAGCAGCGGAATCGCGTAGCTGTTCGCGAACGTGAACATGAACGCTTCGAAGGTCGGAAACTGCCGGGTCTCTCCCCGGGTCCACAGCACCGCGGGCAGGACCGAGAGCGCAAAAATGATCTGGCCGAGGTAGAGGTGGAAAATGTCGAGCACCTCGGCCACATAGGCAAAGTAGCCCATCGCCGCGGCGGAGGCGCCGGCGACGGTGTAGAAGAAACGCAGTTCCCGCTTGGTCCGCGGCCGGCGGCCGGAGGGAGAAACGTCGAAGAACGCGCCGGTGGCCGCAGGGGCCGGAGAATCGGGCGTGGCGGGAGGAAGGGAGGACACGGGGAGGACGACGGACCTAGGCGTGCGCGAGCGACCGGTAAACGTCGAGGTAGCGCTCGGCGCAGGGCGCGACACTGAAGCGCGTTTCCGCGACGCGGCGGCAGGCGGCGCGGTCGAGCTGCGCGACACGGGCGACCGCGGCCACGCCGTCATCGACGGACGACATGAAACAGCCGGTGACCCCGTCGTCGACAATCTCGGGCAACGCGCCGCGCGCGCAGGTGATCACCGGCGTGCCGGCGGCGAGCGCCTCGGCGAAGACGATGCCGAAGGGCTCGTCCCACCGGATCGGCACGATCATCGCGGCGGCGGAGCCGAGGAGGGCATTCTTGCGGGTGTCGTCGACTTCGCCGACGTAGTCGATACCGTCGCGGCCGAGGTGCGGGGCGATCTCGCGGTCCCAGAATTCGCGTTCCGGGCCGGAGTCGGCGCGGTTACCGGCGATGAGGAGGCGGCGGCCGGCGGCACGGGCGACGGCGATGGCGACGTCGGGGCCCTTGATGGACTCGACCCGACTGAGAAAAACGAGCGGAGCGTCGGCGGGCACGCGCGGGACAAAGGTGAGTTTGTCGAGTTCGACGAAGTTCGGGATGGCGTGCCACGTGCCGCCGCGGGGCCGGCCCATGCGGCAGATGAAGTCGCTGCAGCCGGTGAAGTGCAGCGAACGGCCGCCGAGGCGGGCGGCCCAGGCGAGGCTGCGGCCGCCGGTGTGGCGCTGGTAGGACATGACCTTGGGTAGTGCGGTCGGCAGCAGGGGGAGCAAATAGCCGAGGCGGGAGAAGCTGTGGAGGACGTCGGGCTGGAAAACGCGGACGGCGCGGCGGAGCAGGAGAGCATTGCGCAGCGTGTCGAGGCGCGACGCGGAGCGGCGGCCGGGCCACGTGAAGAGCCGGGCGGCGGGCGAGCGTGAGCCCGGGTGGGCGACGAGCCCGACCTCGTGGCCGCCGGCGCGGAAGCGACGGAGCAGGGCGTCGACGATGCGCGCGATGCCGCCGTAGCCGACGGGCGGCACGGGGATCTCCGGATCGGCGGTGAGGAGAATGCGCATCAGGCGGGGGGCGGTAGGGCCGGAGCAGGACGGCGCAACCGGATGGCAGGGTGCTCGACGCAGTGCCAGCTGAGCCAAGCGAGGGGCGCGGTGGCGGCGACGGTTTGGGCGAAGAAGAGCCAGGGTGAGGGCGCACGGACCTGGCCGGCGAGCAGGAGCTGTTGGACCGGATAGTGGTAGAGGTAGAGCCCGTAGGAAAAATCCCCGAAGCGATCGCAAGTCGTCCATGGCAGCGAGGCGGCGAGCGCGATGACGGCGAACGGCAGCAGCAGCGGACCGGCGAACGGATAGGCGCCGACGGCCAGCATAAGAGCCGCCGTCACGATGGCGCCGCGGCGACTCCATGGGCCGAACGGCAAGACGGCGCGAAAGGCCCAGAGGCAGGCGCCGGCGGTGAAGAAAGCGAAGAGGGCGGCGAGCTGGAGCAGATACCAGAGTTTCGACACCCACGGGAAACCGGCGCAGCGGTCCAACAACCACGGGGAGCAGGCGAACAGGACCGCGGCGGAGACGGCGAGGCCGAGCAGGATGAGGCGTCGGCCGGTGCGCAGCAGGCCGAGCGTGCCGAACAGGCCGAGGCCGGCGTAGCAGAGCAGTTCGGGGAAGAGGCTCCAGAGCGAGCCGTTGACGACGCCGACGGCGGGGTGGGTGGAGAAGAGCGTGCCGATGCCGGGTTGCAGCATGCGCACGGCGGCGTTGCGCGCCGCGTAGGCGAGGGCTTCCGCAAGCGACGCGGAGGCGGCGGGGGCCAACGCCAGCGCGAGCGGCACGACCCCGGCGACCGTGACCGCAAGGCAGGCCCAGTAGCCGGGCAGAATGCGCAGCGCGCGTTTGGCGACGTAGTCGCGGAGCGACCGCGAGTGCTCGAAGCTGCCGGCAACGAGGAAGCCGCCGACGACGAAGAAGCCGTGCACGGCGAGCGCGCCGAGGGTGACCCCGGCGAAGGCGTGCAGCGGATCGCGGCCGAAACCGCCCACTTCCCAAGCGTGGCCGGCGACGACGAGCAGCGCGAGGGCGAGACGGAGAAACGCGAAAGCGTTGCGCCGAAGATCGAGGGCAGTCGCCAGCGTGGGCGCCGCGGAAACCGGAAGATCGGGGCGGAGCGTCGTCACGAGGCGGTCGGGGCGCCGATGGCGGCGTGGACGGCGCGGAGGAAATGCTCCTGCTCGCGTTCCCAGTTGTAGCGGGTTTGGCCGAGGTGCCAGGCGTGGCGGCGGGCGGCGGCAACGCGATCGGGCGAGGCGAAGTAGGCGTCGATCTGCGCGGCGGTGCGGGCGGGATCGGAGAGGGAGAAAACGAGACCGGCGGCGCCGAGGTCGGGGGCCAACGCGAGGTGGGCGCGCGTATCCGTCATGAGCTGCGGCACGCCGGCGAGGAGGTAGACGAAGACCTTGTTCGCAAGGCAGATCGTGCGGTTGAGCGGGGTGTGTTCCTCGGTGGAGAGGCCGAGGTCGGCGCCGGCGGCGAGGCGGGCGATTTCGCGCGAGGGCGAAAAGGGAAGCCAACGGAGCGGGCCGGTGAACCCGACGTCACGAGCATGGGCGGCGAGGCGGGCGGGATAGTCCCCCGCTATATGCCCGCGGAGGTGCAGCTCGACGGGCGTGCGCACCTGGGCCAGCGCGGCGACGACTTCCTCGAGGCCGCGGCGCGCGCCGATCACTTGGGACACCCAATAGAGGGCCGCGGGGCGCGCGGGGCCGACCGGTCCTGGGTCGATGGCGGCGGCGGGCGCGTGGTCGAGGGGGAAGACGTTGAGCACGACGGCGGATGAAACCCGGTAGTCGCGCGCGAAGGTTTCGGCAATGAGCGGGGAGGCGGCGGTGAGGTGCCGCGCGCCGGGCAAGTGGGTGCGCAGCAGGCGTCGGATGACGGCGCCAAGTTGCGGATCGGCGGCGATCGCGGGCGTCTCGGTCTCGTGATGATCCTCGAGGTCGAACCCGTAGGCCACGCCGCGACGGCGGGCGGCGTGCGCGACGGCGGGCAAGGCGGCGAGACAGTGGCCGATGTAGTAGTCGGCGGGCACGGCGGCGGCGGCACGGGCGAGCCGGGCGGTGTCGGCGAATTGGGCGCGGGCGAGCAGGGCGGCCGGACGCAGGCGGTCGGGGAGGCGGCGGGCGCAGCGCTGGAGGAGCCTGCGGGCAACGGCGACGGGGCGCGGGGCGCGGGCAAGGGTCGTGGCGGGCCAGCCGGTCTCGGCGAGAAGGGCGCGGTCGAGCGGCGAGTTGGGCGGGTAGTTGTCGGTCGAGACGAGGTGGACGCGGTAGCCGGCGGCGACGAGGGCGGCGGCCTCCTTGAGCAGACGCGGGGTCGAGGTGAGATGGCCCGGCGTGACCAGGCAGATGCGGCGGGCGGTTGCGCGGGACATCGGGCGTTCAATCCCAGCTGGTCGACGCGAGCAGGGGCGAATCGGCGCGGACGAAGAGAAAATCGGTCTGCCAGAGCGCGCGGTCGCGCGGACGGTAGTTGAAGCCGAAGACGTCGTAGAGGCGGTAGCCGCGGGCGACGAAGGCGGCGATGACTTCGTGGGCGAGCGGCACGGGGCCGATGCGCAGCCAGGAAGTCTCCGCGAGGATCACCTCGGCGGTGCCGAAGAGCGGGCCGGCGCCGGCGAGCGCGGCGAGTTCGTGGCCCTGCAGGTCGAGCTTGAGGAAATCGCAGTCGCCGAAGCCTTCCGCCGGAGCGAGGTCGGCGAGCCGGGCGATGGGGAGCATGGTGACGGATTCATCCGCGTGCGGCCGGTAGTCTGCGGGGACGATGCGGCTGTTGGTTTCCTGGAACACGAAGCGGGCGGCGCCGGGTTCGGCGCCGAGGAGCGCGGAGCGGAAGCGAAAATTCGGCTGCGCGCGGCAAAGGGCGGCGAGGTCCGCGGCGAGGTGCGGTTGCGGCTCGATGAGGAGAATCGAGGCGGTCGGAAACACCGAGGCGGCGAGACGGGCCCACTCGCCGCGGTAGGCGCCGGCGTCGATGATCTTCCGCGGGGAGAAGCCGGCGGTGCGGAGATTGGCGAGGCGGTCGGCGAGGGTGATGGCGCCGGCGCGGCGGCGGAGTTTCGCTTTGAGGGATTCGGGGAGAAAGCGGAGCATGGTCAGGCGGAGAAGAGGCCGGCCTCGCGGAGGACGGCGGCAAGGCGGAGGCGGTAGTCGCTCCACTGCCAGCCGGCGGCGGTGGCGTGGGCGGACTCGCGCATGGCGCGGAGCTCGGCGCGGTGGTCGAGGCACCAGCGCACGGTGTCGGCCAGGGCGGCGGCGTCGCCGGCGCGGACGAGGAGGCCGTTTTGCCGGGGCCGGAGCAAGTCGGCGGCGCCGGCCCGGTCGGTGGTGATCACGGGCAGGCCGCGCGACCAGGCCTCGGTGGCAACCATGCCGAAGCCGTCGCAGAGCGTGGGGAAGAGGAGCGCGTCGCTCGTGCGGTAGTGCTCCATCAACTCGGCACGGGGCACGGAACCGCGGAGCTCGACGCCGGGCGGGAGCGGGTGGACGACGCGGTCGGGCAGGGCGACGGCGCCGAAGACGAGGAGGCGGGCGTGGCGGCCGAAGTCGCCGGCGCGCCAGGCGTCGAGGACGTAGTGCGCGCCCTTGCGGACGCCGAAGGTGCCGGCCCAGAGAAACGTGAGCGGCGCGCCGTCGGGCTGACCGCCGCGGACGGCGACGTCGAACTCCGCGACGGGCGGGGCGCCGTAGGGGACGACGCGGACTTTGGCGGGGTCGAGGCCGGCGGGGGCGAAGCTGCGGCGGGTAAAATCGGAGGCGGCGACGACGACGGAGGCGGCGCGATACTCGGCGTGGCGGCGGGCGACCCGGCGGACCTCGCGCTCCGCGGTCCAGCGGTGCCAGGGCGTGACGAGTTCGGGAAAGCGGGCGGTCTCACGGTCGAGGATCGCCTGCACGAACGTCGGTTCGGGCGCGGGCATGTCGTAGGCGACGGGCAGGCCGAGCGCGCGCGCGCGTGTGATCGTCGCGAGGGAGGAATACTCGAACGCATAGACGCCGGAGAGGCCGCGGTGGAGGCTGCGGGCGACGCGGCGGTCGAAGTGTTGCTCCGCGCGTTCCCAGACGAAGTCGGTGGCGCGGCCGTCGCGGTCGAGGCGGCCGACGGCGAGGCGGAGATATTCGCCGAACGGATACGAGACGACGCGGTCGGCGGGGATTTCGGTGACGGTGCGGCGGCGCAGTTCGCGGGCAAGGTCGAAGCGGACGAGGCGGGCGGCGGCGATGGCGCAGCGCTGGGGGCGGCTGGCGGGATCGTAGCGCACGCTGGTGACGTAGCGTTCGAGCTGGCCGGCCTCGTGCAGGGCGCGGGCGGCCTGCTGCACGAACGGCGCGACCATCGGATGGAAAATGCGGACGCTCATCGGGCGGGGGCGGCGAAGCGACCGGCCGCGATCTGGAGGCGACGGGCGCATTTCCAGCCGACGAGGCGGCGAGCGACACGGAAAGCGCGGCCACCGAGCGGGGCGAAGCGCGCGCCGCCGAGCGCACGGGCGCGGCGCTCGGCGTCGGCCACGAGGTCGGGGGCGGCCGGGTAGTAGTCGTAGGCGAAGCGTTGCAGCAGATCGGCGGCGGCGGCGCGCCCGGCGGAGCCGGCTGCGACGCGCAGCAGGTGTTCCGCGGTCAGGGTGGCGGCGAGGTGCGCGGACTCGAGGTGCCGGCGGGAACGTTGGCCACTGAGGCTCGTCGGCAGGCCCGAGCGATAGAACGAAAGGGCGTCGGGACAATGGCGCACGCCGGCGGCGGCGGCGACGACGCGGGCGAAGTATTCGCCGTCGTCGTTGAGCGAGAGCCGCTCGTCCCAGGGGCCGGCGGCGGTCGCGACGGCGCGCGGGAGCAGCCAGGCGGCGGGGTGCATCATGCAATCGGTCGTCGCATAGCGGAGCAGGTAGTCGCGCGGCGAGAGGTCGGCGAAGAGGGGGTTGGCGGCATGGAGCGTCGCGACGGCGGGGTCGGCGACGAAGCGGGCCCAGCGCGCGGTGAACACGGCTCCGGCTGGAGCGGCGGCGGCGCGGGCGAGTTGGCGGGCGATCTTGTCGGCGGCGAGCAGGTCGTCGGCGTCGAGAAACTGGATCCAGTCGCCGGTCGCGAGGCGGAGGGCGTGGTTGCGGGCGGCGGCCGCGCCGCGGTTGGGTTGGGCAGCGACGCGGACGCCGCGCGGCGCGTAAGTGCGGGCGAGCGCGACGCTGTCGTCGCGGGAGCCGTCGTCGACGACGATGATCTCGGTGCGCGGGTGGGTTTGCGCGAGGGCGGAGTCGAGCGTCGCGCGCAGCCAGGGCGCGGCGTTGAAGCAAGGGACCAAAATGCTGACGAGGGGCGCGGACAACGGCGGACGGATCAGGCGAGGGCGCGGCGCCAGCAGCGGCGGAAGTAGTCGCGTTTGGCGTCGGCGACGTAGTGGTGCATCACGGCGGCGGGCGAGTGCGTTTCCGGCGGGCGCGGGAGGGTGATGTAGTCGGCGGCGGGCGCGACGGTGCAGGGGCGGCCGGCGACGAGCATGGCGATAAGCGCCTGCTCGAGGTAGTAGCTCGTGCCTTCGGCGGCGTGGAGGGCGGCGGTCCAGGCTTCGAGGCGGTCCCAGTCGAGGTCCTCGCTGCGGAGGCCGGTGAGGCCGACGTTGACGAGGTCGGCGAGCGGGCGGCCGGCGAGACGATCGAGGAGCGGGCGAGTGTAGCCGTAGGAGGTTTCGCAGTCGACGGCGTGGAGCGGCTGCGCCGGGGCATCGGACCAGTCGAGCAGCAGCGTGGGTCGGCGGAAGAAGAGAAGGTCGGAATCGACGATGAGTTTCCAGCCGGAGGCGCCGAGGTGGGGGTCGATGAGTTTCCGAATATTGGGGTAGTTGAGCCACCGCTCACGGAGGTGCGGGTAGCGGTCGGCCGGGAGCAGCTCGTCCAAGCGGTCGACGGCGGAGGCGCGCTCGACGAAGCGCGTCGACGGAAAGAGACGGGCGAGCGGCTCGCGCCACCGCGGCGCGAGCGAGCCGTCGTCGTAGATCACCGGCGCGAGCGGGCGGGCGGCGTGGCGGGCGAAGGTCCAGAGGCAGAACGCGGTTTGATACCAGAAGCGGCGGCCGGTGAGGAGGTGGAGCTCGACGGGGGCGGCCGCCGGGGCGGGCGCGGGCAGGGCGGGAAGGGCGAAGGCGGCTCGCTCCATGGCGGCGCGGCCGCGGGCGGTGCGCCAAGTTTCCCACGCGCCGCCTTGGGCGGCGACGCTGCGCAGCCAGGCGCGCGGCCGGTGCCAGGAATGGTAGACGAGACGACCGAGCATTCGGGGGAGGAATCAGTCGAGAGCTGAGGGCTGAGAGCGGAGCGCGCGAACCGCGGCGGGCGGAGGGAACCTTGGCCGCGGCGCGGCCACGGGGACGCGGAACTCAGGCGTGCAGGAGGAGTTTCTCCAGATCGGCGGCGCCGAGGGTGCGGCAGGAGGCGTAGGTGTGGTTGCGCAGGCGCAAGATGCGGCCGGCGGCGACAGGACCAAAGAGGCGGGCAAGGCTCTGGAACAGGGGGCCGCCGAGGCGGCTGCGCGGGGCGCGGGGCAGCCGGCGCCAGATGCCGAGGGTGCGTGCGGTGATCTCCGGGTGGTAGCCGCGGGGCAGGCGACGCCAACTGTCGAAGGCAGTCACGCCGGCCTCCTGGCGGGCGGCCAGCGTGGCCGGGGTATCCGGGCAGTGGCGGGCGAAGGTCTCGGCGACATGGAGGGCGGCGACGGAGAGTTTTTCCCAGTGGCGGCTGAAGCGTTCCTCCTCATGCGGTCCGATGGCGGAGAGCGGAGCTTCGACGTGGACGATGCGGGCGGGGAAGGGGGCGAGGTTGTAGTAGAGCCACACATCGCCGACCGGATCCATGCGACGCTCCACGGGGACGATGGGGTCGGCGAGGGCGCGGGCGAGGTAGTCGCGGCGATAGACGGGAGAATGCGGCAGCGGCTGCACGCGCAGGAAGAGGGCGTGGGCCGTGGTGGCGCCGGCGAGGCGGGCGCCGGGTGTGTAGTCGAGGGCGGAGTAGTCCGGCCCGAGGGTGACGCGCGCCATGTCCGAGTAGGAGACGTCCGCGGCGGCGGCGCGCATGGCGGGGATCTGCAGGCGGAGTTTGTCGGGGTGGATCAGGTCGTCGGAATCGAGGAAGAGGAGGTAGTCGCCGCGGGCGGCGCGGAGGCCGGTGCGGCGGGCGATGATGGACCCGGAATTGAGTTGGCGGAGGATCGTGACGGGGTGGCCGGCGTCGAAGCCAACGAGAACATCGGCGAGCGGCGGGGAGGAGCCGTCGTCGACGACGAGGATTTCCACGGGCTCGCCGAAGGCGCGGGCGGCGGCGGCGGCGCTGCGGAGGGTGAACTTGAGCGGTTCAAGGCGGCCGAAGGCAGGGATGACGACGGAGACGACCGGGGCGTTCATGCGAGGTGACGGGCGAGCGTGGCGGGCAAGAGAGCGGCGATGCGGCGGCGGCGCGGGGCGGCGGCGGGGCCGAGGGGGAGGGCGACGACGTTGTGGTAGACGGCGGCGGACCAGTCGGGCGCGGAGCCGGGTGCGATGACCTGCAACGCGGCGACACCGGGGCGGGGCGGAAAATGGGCGAGCGCGAGAAGGAAGTGCGTGCCGGAGGCGAAGGGCGCGAGGACGGCGGCGGGAGTGGAGTCGAAGCGCCGGAGCGCGGCGGGATTGATCTCGAGAAACCACGCGGGTCCGTCGGCGCCGAACCAGGCGGTGGGCGCGCCGGCGAGGGCGAGCGGTTCGGCACCCTCGAGGTCGAGTTTCACCGCGGCGGGCATGGTGCCGGCGGCCTCGGTCGCGACGAGCGTGCGGAGCGTGCGGAGGGGCACGCGGCGTGACCGGAAGCCGGCGCCGGGGGAGAGCAGCGATTGGAAAACGGCATCGGAGGTGGGCGCGTCGCTAAAGAAGAACTCCGTTTCGCCATCGGTGGCGCCGAGGGCACAGGCGCAGGTGCGGCAGGCGGCGCCGAGCCCGAGCGCGCCGGCCGTGCGTTCGATCGTGGCGCAGAAACGGGCATCGGCGTCGACCGCGAGGACGCGGCCGCCGGCGACGCGGGCGGCGGCCGGGAAGGTGTAGAGGCCGGCGTTGGCGCCGCCATCGAGAGCGAGGTCGCCCGGGCCGAGCCAGGCCTGCCACAGGCGCAGTTCGAGGTCGTCGGGATCGTCATCGAGGAAAGCGGCGCGCGAAATCGGATCATCGGGCAGGGCGAGGTAGGCGAAGCCGTGGCGCCGGTAACGGAACGGTCGCGCGGACCGCAGGCGCCGCAGGCGGAGCGCGTAGTCGGCCCGGGACCCGAGTTCGCGCCAACGGCCGCGGGCAAGCAGGCCGAGGAAGGTGCGGAGCTTGCTCACGATGCGGCAGGCGGGAGCGCGGCGCGGCCCTCGAAGTGACCGCAGGCGCCTTGCCAGCGAATGCGCGCCGCGCGCGACGACCAGGCGCGGTGGGTGAACCACGCTTTGAATTGGCGGACCGGCACGGACCACGCCGGGATGGGCGGCCAGACGCAGGCGTCGTGGCGGGCGAGCACCTGCATCCAGGAAGCAGCGATGCCGCGGTTGAGCCGGGCGAGGTAGCCGGGGTCGAGGCGTCCGGCGGGAATAAGGTGGACGAGCGACAGAGAGGGAAAATAGCCGACGGACCAGCCGGCGCGGAGCACGGTGAGGACGATGTCGTTGTCGCCGCCGGAGGTGAGCGCGGTGCCGCGGCGATCGGAGAGCCGGCCGGCGCCGGTGTCGGCGAGCCACGCTTCCGCGGCGGCACGGCGGAGCGCCATGCCGGCGCCGATCGGAGCGCAGCGCGGGTATTCAATTTTCCCCGACTCGGGATCGCGGCGGAGGGCGGCGGTCTGCGGGACGGTGCCGAGATCCCTGCAGGCGAGGAGGCCGAGGAATTCGGCGAGGTCGGCGGGGAGCGGCGACTCGAACTCGGGCAGGCTGCGGCCGCCGAGGGCGCCGAGAGCGGGGTCGGCGGCGAGGAGCCGGAGGACCTCGGCGAGATAACCGGGTGCGAGGACGTTGTCGTCGTCGACGAGGACGATCGCCGCGCCGCGGGCGGCAGCGAAGCCGGCGCGGCGGGCGGCGGTCAGGCCGAGCGCCGGTTCGCGGACGAGGCGGAGATTGGCCGGGCCAAGCGGCGCGAGGTCGGCGGCGGCGAGGCGCGGGGCGGAGGCGTTGTCGACGAGAAGGGTTTCCCAGCGGTCGGCCTCCAGGGTCTGGGCACGCAGGCCGGCGAGCGTGCGGGCGAGGCGGCCGGCGTGGGGATTGTGGGCGGGGAGGACGACGGAGAGTTCCATGCGTCAGCGTCGGCCGAGCGATTTCAGGCGGAGCGCGTGTTTTTCCACGAGGTGCCAGCTCGCGACCGCGAGGAGCAAGGTGACGAGGAACGAGGCCGCGATGTAGACGGAGAGGTTGGTTTCGTGGAGATGCATCGCCGCGAGAGCCTGTTGGACGGGGCAGGCGTAGATGTAGAGGCCGTAGCTGTAGTCGCCGCGGGCTCGCGTCTCGAAATCGTGCCAAGGCAGGCCCCACATCAGCCAAAGGAACGTGGGCAGGAGCAAAAACGGCCCCAAGAGAGTGGCGGCGCCGGTGCGGCAGGCGACCGCGTAGGCCGCCACACCCAGAGCGGCCCAGAGGCCGCGCGCGGCGGCGCGGACGCGAACCGGATCCGCGAGGGCAACGGCGCCCCCGACCACGAACCAGACGCAGAGCCGGCGGCCCTCACTCTTGAAGAACACGCCGGCCTCGGGTCTGACCAGGTCGTGGATATACAGGGCGAGGAAGCCGGCGGCGACGAGCCAGGGCCATGTCGAGCCGCGCCGGGTGAGACCGAGCCAGCCGAACGCGGCGAGGCCCACGTAGCAGGCGATCTCATACGGCAAGGTCCAGAGCGAGCCGTTGAGGTCGCCGGCCCGGGGAACGTGAGCGAAAAGTCCCTCGACGGCGTAGGCCTCGCGGATGAGGACGGCATTGGCGACGACGTAGCGCCACGCCGACGACCAATGCGGCACGCCGTGGCCGAGCGACCACGCGACGAGGGGAAAAAGCAGACCGGTGACAAGGAGACAGGCCCAAAGGCCGGGATAGATGCGAAGGAACCGGTGCCAGAGGAAGCGGCGGGCGGACTCGAGGCGTTGCTCGCTGCCCAGGACCAGGTAGCCGCTCAGCACGAAGAAGCCTTTGACGCCGATGGGGGCGGGGGCGTCGGCGCCGGCGAAAAGCCAGCGGGAGACGGGCTCTTCCGTGTCACGGGCGGCGAAATACCAACTGTGTCCGTAGACAACAGCGCCGGCGAGGAGCAGGCGGGCGAGGCCGATCGAGTTCGCGCGAGAGGTGGCGGGGTCGGCCACGGGCGGGTCAGCGGCCGCGGAGGTCGGGGGTGCGCGGGCTGGGTTGCCAGCCGCGCGGGGCGGGGCGGGAGACCAGGCGCAGGAGCGCGACGAGGAGCTTCAGGCCGATTTGGCGAATTGCTTGAGCCATGTGAGTTTTTCCTCGCGGGTTTTCAGGAAGGGATTGCGGAAGAGCTGGTCGCCGAGGACGAGCAGGTCGATGTCGGTGTTGAGGAAACACTCCCAGGCTTCGGCGGCGGTGCGGACGATGGGCTGGCCGGAGACGTTGAAGGACGTGTTGATCAAGATCGGGACGCCGGTGCGCTGCTTGAAGGCGGTGAGCAGGCGGTGCATGTCGGGGTGGATCTCGCGGCGGATGGTCTGGAGGCGGGCGGAGTAGTCGACGTGGATGACGCTGCCGATCTCGCTGCGGGGGAAATCGAGACGTTCGCGGAGGGAGGCGAACGTCGCGGGCTGCGCGGCGCGGCGCGCGGGCACGAGGTTCGCGGTGTATTGCATGAAGTCGCTGGGTTCGGCGGTGTCGAACCACGCGGCGCAATCCTCGGCGAGCACGAGCGGGGCGAAGGGGCGGAAAGACTCGCGGAACTTCACCGCGAGGTTCAGGCGCGACTGCATCCCGGGTTGGCGGGCATCGGCGATGATCGAGCGGGCACCGAGGGCGCGGGCGCCGAGCTCCATGCGGCCGCGGACCCACGCGACGATTTTACCGGTCGCGAGTTCGGCGGCGACGGCGGCCTCGAAATCGCCGGCGACGGGGACGCGCCAAGCCTCCGCGGCGGCGGGGACGGGGCCGGGCTCGCTGCCGAGGTAGAAGCCGCGGTGGTCGACCTTGAAATCGCCGTCGCCGCGGTGGGCGCGCTCGAGGAGGAGGGCGGCGCCGAGACCGGAGCCCATGTCGCCGCCGACGGGGGAGTTGAAGAGGCCGGTGAAGATTTTTTCGGCGCGGAGTTTGCCGGCGGTGACGCAGTTCTGTGCACAGCCGCCGCAGAAGACGAGGTGCTCTTCCCCGGTTTCGGCGCGGACGTGGCGGGCCATCTTGAGGACTTCCGTCTCGAAGATGTGCTGGAGGGAGGCGGCGAGATCGATGTGCTCCTCGCGGAGCGGATCGGCCGGGCGGCGAACGGGGACGCCGACGGCGGCGGCGATGTCGGTCCACGCGGCGGACATGGACGCCCAGGTCATGCGGAGCGGGGCGTTGAGGCGGAAGCCGCCGCGTTCGTCGGTGGTGTAGAGGGCGGCGAGGGCGGGGGCGTAGCGGGGGCGGCCGTAGGGGGCGAGGCCCCTGACCTTGTATTCCGAGCCGAAGGAGTGAAACCCGAGATACTCGGTCATCAGCGTGTAGAACATGCCGAGGCCGTTTTCGTAGGTCTGCTCGCCGCGGATGACGGGACCGTCGCGTCCGATGGTGCCGAAGCTGGCGCTGTAGTCCTCGCCCTTGCCGTCGACGCAGAGGAAGGCGGCGCGGGGAAAGGTCGAGGTGTGGAAGGCGGCGGCGACGTGGGCGAGGTGGTGCCACGCGTAGTGGAAGCGCGCGGCGGGGAAGAGGTCGCGGGCGGGCCGGGTGTAGAGGCCGCCCCAGGCGGCGGGGATGAGTCGGCCGAGGGCGCGGGTGAAGGCGTTGCCCGGCCGGCCGGAGAGGTTGAAGAGGTGGCACTGGAGCGGCTTCTCGGCGAAGACGACGTCGGTGACATCGGCGGGGGCGAGGCCGGCGAGGGCGAGGCAATCGGCGGCGGCGAGGCGCGGGAAGGCGCCGTCGTGTTTGAGGCGCGAGAAGCGCTCCTCCTGCGAGGAGGCGACGAGGGCGCCGTCGACGAGGAGGGCGGCGTTGGCGTCGTGGCCGAGGAGGCCGCCGAGGCCGAGGATGACGCGGCGCGGTGAGGGCATGGGAAGGGGACGGAGGGCGGCCGGATCAGAAACGGGCGAAGAAATCCCAGGACGGTTCCCAGGCTTCGAGTTTGCGGAAGTAGCGGTCTTCCTGGCGGCGCCAGAAGTCGCCGAGGCGGCGGTGGTAGAGCTTGCGGGCGATGATGCCGAGGTTGAAGGAGCGGTCGTAGGTGCGGGGCAGGCCGACATCGAGCTCCGCGTAGCGGCGGTGGCTGAGGACGAAGTCGATGGCTTTCTCGACGGCGGGCCAGCCGCAGTCGTTGAAGGCGAGGACGGCGCCGGCGCCGGCCATTTTGTCGAGATACCAGAAGTCGAGCAGGGCGTAGTCGAAGGTGTGCCAGCCGTCGATGTAGCCGAAATCGACGCGGGTGCCGGCTTCGAGGAGTTTGGGCAGCGCGAACCAGTCGGGCTCCTCGCGGACGGCGTGGCGGTGGGCGAGGCCGGCGCGGGCGACGGCGGCGCGGCCGCAGTCGCGCCACTGGGTGCTCTGGTTGGGGTCGATGGAGATGAGGCGGCCCTCGCCGCCGTTTTCCTCGAGGGCAGTGAGGATGGAGAGCGTGGAGATGGCGTTGGCCATGCCGACCTCGACGCAGGTGCGGGGCCGCGTGGCGCGGATGTGGCGGTAGAGCGCCTCGGCGTGGGTGGCGTCGAGGAACGACGCGAGCGGCACGGTCTCGCCGGCGGGCGTGCGCGAGGTCTTGGTCGCGAAGATCTCGCGGAGGGTGGGATTGCGGTCGAGGAGCGACATCGGGAAAAGGGCGACGGACGGGAAGGGCGGCGGGAGAAACGGATCAGCGCGCGAGGACCGCCGGGGCGGTGATCGGCGCGGCAGGAAGGGCGGCGGCAAGCGTGGCGTGGAGCGTGTCGGGATGGAATTCGCCGAGGGCGGCGGTCCGGATCAGAGCGGCGTCGCGGTGCCACGGGCCGGGGTCGGCGACAGCACCGACGGCGGCGGCGAGCCCGGGGCCGAGATCGGTGGCGAGGGCGGCGAGGCCGCGGGCGCGCGCCCAAGCGACGACGGGGGTGCCCGCGGGGGCCACGACGAGAGGCGGCACGCCGCAGGCGGCATATTCGAGGAGCTTGCTGGGAAAACAGGTCTGCAGCCAGACGGGGTCGGGCTGATCGAAGCCGTAGCAGACGAGGGCCGAGGTGGCGTGGCGGGCGACGAAGTCGACGGCGTCGCGGTTGGACGGGAAGTAGCCGCGAACGGTGACGTTGGGCAGGCGGGCGAGCGCGGCGGCGGCGGCCGGGGAATGGCGACCGACGACGGTCAGGTGGCCGCGGTGCGGGAGCAGTTCGCGGGCGACGCCGGTCGCGATGGCGAGGGCGGAGTCGTGCAACATGCCGGCGAAGACGACGTGAGGCGGGCTGCGGTGGGCGAGCGGCGGGGCGGCGGGATCGAGAGCGAGCTCCGGGATGGGCGGAAGCACGCCGCCGCGGTGGGCGGGGGCGAAGTCACGGAACCAATCGTGCATCGGCGCGGAGACGTGCCAGACGCCGGCGGCGCCGGTGACCAAGGCGCGGTCGCGGGCGAGGTGGTGGTCGCGGGCGGCGCCCCGGGGCGCGAAGAAATCGTGCACGAAAACGTGGAGCGGGGCGCCGGAGCGGCGGGCGAAATCCGCGCCGAAGCTGGCGAGCTCACCGCCGAAGAGGGTGAAGACGGCGTCGAAACGGATCCTGGGCGGATGGGCGCGGAGAATTTCGCGCCACCAGAGCCGCGCGCGGAGGCGGAACAAGGGAGCGGAGCCCTCGCGATACGGCGGCCACCACCAGCGGCGCCAAGGCAGCTCGACGACGGTCCAGTGCGGCCGGCTGATCGGAATGCCGGCCGTGCTGCCCTGGAGACAGGCGGAGGATACGGCCCAGCCGGCGTCGCTCATCCGGCGCAGGTGCCGGTCGAGGATGACCGGACTGCCGACGCCGGGACCGGGCGGGCAGCTGCAGAGGAAGAGGACGCGGGGGGCGGGCACGGCGAGAGGCTTGCGATGGCCGGCGAGGATTTTGGCGACTCGGGAACGGAGCGGTCGCAGTTGGATTATCGAACGTCGCCGGTGCAGGCCGCGGCCGGCGCCGACTCCGCGAGCAGATCCGTGCAGGCCTTCATCACGCTATCCACGGCGACTCCGCTGGCTTCACGGTGTTGGCTCCGCGTCGTGGGGTGCACCAGGCGGTAGGGGACGCCATGGGGCGCAAACCGCGCGTGCGAGTTGACGTCGTCGGGCACGATCGCCGCCGAATCCCACGTTGCCACCACGACGGGACAGCCCGCCGCGGCGGCGAGGTGCATCGCACCCGAATCGTTGCCGACGAAAAGGCGCGTCCCGATCAAAAGGGCATGGGATTCGAGAGGGGTGAGTTGGCCGCACCAATTGAGAATTCGGGCAGACGAGGGCGGGAATCGGTCGCGGTCGGCCGAATCGCCGATCAGGATAATCGTTGCGGCCGGATGCAGGCGGAGAAGTTCCTCGGCGAGGCCCAGGAAGTTCCGTTCGGGCCAGATTTTGTGGGGAAGGGAGGCGCCCACGCCGAAGACAATCAGCGGCGCGGGTTTCCCGACTCCTTCGGAACGCAGGCGCCGGGCGACGGCGGCCGCATCGTCCGGGCGGTGGTGGACCTCCAGCGGTCCGGACGGCGCATCGGGAAGGCCGGCTTGCCGGAGAAGCAGCAGGAGAGCGTCGGCTTCCGGAAGGGGGCGCGCCGGGTAGACGACAGCCGAGGTGAGTGCGTTCGCGCCCGCCACGGGATCATGGGTTGAGCCGGCGAATCCGATGCGGCACGTCGCGCCGCTGAGCTTGGCGGCGAGTCGGCCGCGGTGGACGTCGGGTCCGGAGCGAGCGACGAAGGCGAAATCGGGGCGACGGCTCCGCAAGGCGGAGCGCAGTGCCCGTGAAGTCTCGAGCACGTGCCTCAGGTCGCCGAACGGCCGCGGGCCGGCCGCAACCGGCAGGACGAACGCGGAATCCACGAAGGTGCAGGCCTGCGCGAGCGGGGCGGCGAGGCGGCGGGTGCACACCGCAATATGCGCCTTCGGTGCGGCGCGGCGCAGGCTGCGAAGGAACGGAGTCGCGAGGACGAAATCGCCCAAGGCATCCAGCTTCACGACCAAGATGCATTCGGCTTCCGCCAGCGGCCGTGGCTTTCCGGGACGAGCCGACAGAAACTCGGCGACACTACGGGCGAGGCGGGTCGGCAGGGAAATGGGCGGATCGACGCTCACGCGGTCGGAAGGTGTCCCGGCGGCAACTGGCCGAACGACGCGAGTGACGCGGCGAGGTGCTCCAAATTCGGCGGAAGCGCGACGATATCGAAGTGGGGGTCGCCGAACGGTTGCAGAGCGATCAGGTAGTCGCGCCAAAACGCGATTTCGGGGTTTCCCGGACTCGAAAAATGGGAAAACGGACCGTCGTTGCGGAACCAGAGGAAGCGGCGGTAACCGGAGGCTTGCAGCGAGTCGAACGGAGTCCGGGCGTCGTTGCCCGTCGCGCGCAGTAACGCGGGATGCCATTCGAAGATCACGGCGGGTTGGTCGCGCCGCAAAAGCTCCGTCGCGCCGGCCAATGCTTCGCCGTCGAAGCCGTCGATATCGATTTTGAGGACGTCGAAGCGCGGCGCGACGGGCAGCAGGAGCCGATCGATGGTGGTGGCGTCGACCATCTCGGCGCCCGTGGCGGCAGCGGTGCCCTGATGGTGCCGAACGAGAGACGGCACGCGGCGCGGGGTGCGTGCGAGCATGGCCGTGTGGACGACGGTGCGGGGAAATTGCGCGGTGTTTAGGCGGAGCAGCCGCAGGAACTGCGGATCGGCTTCGACGCAGTGGATGCCGCCGACGGCGGCGGAGGCCTCGGCTTCGAGCAACAGGACGGTGTTGCCGAGCGAGGCGCCGACATCGATCACGAGCGCGGGTCGGCCGAGGGAGCGGGCGGTCTGGCGGACGAGTTCGACAAGCGGGCGATTGAACGTGGGGATCGCTTGGACGAGGAACGGATACGGATTTCCTCCGTTCAGGATCACGGGAAAACCATGGAGCGTCGTCGGGAACTCACCGCGGTAGGCGTCGTAGATCGCCCGCAGTTTGCGGTCGAGAAAGCGCAGCCGAAGAACGCGGAGCCGATGTTGCGCGCGGGGCAGATGGCGCGCGATCGCGCCGACGAAAGAAGCTCTCATGACGAGGGGAGTTCCCGGTGTTGCCACGGCACGGACGGCTCGACGAGACCGGTGCGGGAGTCGCGCAGCGTGCCGAGCAGGCTGCCGACGACGTCGATTTCGAAGCCCAGCACATCGTCGAGGATATCGAAGGTTTCCCGGTTCGGTTCGACGGCTGCGAGGGTCAGGCGGTAACTGCCCGGGGCGAGCAAGCCGGGGAGGGCCACGTCGAAACGATGCCGACCGGGGGCGATGCGCGGGATCTCGCGGGCGGCGTCGGCGTTGGTGGTCGTGAACACGGCCTGATTCCCCGCGCTGGAAACCCGTATGGCGATCTGCAGGGCGGCCAACGGGCGAGCGACGCGCACGACCAGCGAGAGGTGCACGGGTTCGCCCGGGGGGAAGGCGCCGATGCCTGCCGGCTGGGCCGTCCTGAGCGCGACCGATTCGAATACGCAATCGGAGTCGCGTTTACCGGCGGGCCGGTGGTAGCTGTGTTGTTGGGATTCGGAGAAGGCGGATTCGTAGGCGGACGCGACGGCGGAGGTCTCGCCAAACGCCTTGGAGCGGCCGGCATCCAGGAGCAAGACTTTGGAACAGAGCTGGCGGACGACGGGCATCTGGTGACTGACAAAAATGACCGTGCGTCCTTCGCCGCGCGCGACCGCTTGCATCTTCCCCAGACATTTGCGCTGGAACTGGGCGTCGCCGACGGCGAGGACTTCGTCGACGATCAGGATCTCGGGTTCGAGGTGGGCGGCGACGGCGAAGGCGAGGCGGACATACATGCCGCTGCTGTAGCGCTTCACCGGTGTATCCAGAAAACGCTCCACCTCGGCGAAGGCGACGATCTCGTCGAACTTGGCGCGGATCTCGGCGCGGCTCATGCCGAGGATGGCGCCGTTGAGGTAGACGTTTTCCCGGCCGGTGAGGTCGGGGTGGAAGCCGGTGCCGACTTCGAGCAGGCTGGCCACGCGGCCGCGGAGGGCGATCCGGCCGGTCGTGGGTTCCGTGATGCGCGAGAGGATCTTCAGCAGCGTGGACTTGCCGGCGCCGTTGCGGCCGATGATGCCGACCACCTCGCCGGGTTGGATCGAAAACGAGACGTCCCGCAGGGCGTAGAACTCCTCGGTCTCGAAGCCGGTGCCCCAGCGCAGGCGGCGCCAGAGTTTGCGGGCGCTGTGGTGCAGGGTATCGCGCAGGTTGTCATGCCGCGATTCGTGCTGGATCACGTAGCGTTTGCTCAGGCCGGAGACTTCGATGGCGGGGAGACTCATGGCGGGCGCGGGTCAGATCACGTCGGCGAATTGCCGTTCGGTGCGCCGAAAATACCAGACGCCGGTGAAGAGGAGCAGAAACCCGATGACGACGGAGCCGGCGAGGCCGGGCAGGTAAATGTCGGTGCGGCCGCCGAGCAGGCACCAGCGCATGCCGTCGACGACGCCGGAGAGCGGGTTGAGGGCGAGGAGGTCGCGCCAGTTGGGCAAGATGTCGGTGCGGTAGCCGACGGGCGTGACGAACATGCCGATCTGGAGGAGGAACGGCGTGATGAAGCGGAAGTCGCGGAATTTGACGGTGAGCGCGGTGATCCAAAGTCCGGCACCGAGGGCGATGACGAGGGCGAGGGCGACGAAGACCGGGAGCAGGAGGAGTTGCCAGCCGGGCCAAAGGCCGAAGGCGGCGCAGACCGGGACGGCGATGAGGAGCATCACGAGGAAGTCGACGAGCGCGACGGCGACCGAGGAGAGGGGCACGATGAGGCGCGGGAAGTAGACCTTGCTGATGAGGTGGGAATTCCCGACGAGGCTGTTGCCGGCGCCGTTGAAGGCGCCGGTAAACAACTGCCAGGGCAGCAGGCCGCCGAGGACGAGCAGCGGGTAGGGGAGGCCGCCGTCGGACATCTTGGCGAGTTTGCCGAAGACGAAGGTGAGCAACACGGTCTGCACGACCGGCTGGATGACGGCCCAGGCGACGCCGAGGGCGGCCTGTTTGTAGCGGACCTTGATGTCGCGCCACGCGAGAAAACCGGCGAGCTCGCGGAAGCGCCAGAGATCCCGCCAGTAGTGGCGCTCGGTGCGGCCCGCTTCGAGCACGGTCTCCGGCGGAGCTGGGGCGGGGACGTTCATGCGGCGAGGAGGGAGGCGAGCTTGGCTTTGAAGGGCGAATACGAAAACTCGCGGGCGCGGGCGAGAATGCGGTTTTCGTCCCACGGACGGCGCAGGCCGTCGACGAGGCCGCGGGCAAGGGCGGGCACATCGCCGTAGTCGACGAGGATCCCGGTGGCCTCGCTGAGGACTTCGGGGGCGCCGCCGGCGCGCGCGCCGAGGCAGGGGCGGCTGTGCGCCATCGCCTCGAGGAACACGAGGCCGAAGCCTTCATTGCGGCTGGGGAGGGCGAAGAGGCGGCAGCGGTGGAGCTCGCGCGCGAGGCGTTGGTCGTCCACGTAGCCGGTGAATTCGACCGCGGAGCCGAGGCCGAGGCGGTCGCGCAGCGCGGTGAGACGCGGGACATCGTCACCGCGACCGACGATGCGCAGAATCGCATCGGGGATCTCGGCGCGGACGGCGGACATGGCTTCGACGAGGTGCTCCACGCCCTTGTAGCGGTCGGCGTAGGTGAGGCGGGTGACGCAGAGAATCACGGGCGGGCAGGCACCGAGCGGGTGGCCGCGCGCGATGGCGAAGGCGGGGTCGAGGGCGTTGGGCAGGACGACGGCGCGGTCGGGCGGGAGCGGGCAATGCGAGAGGAGTTCGCGGCGGGTGAAATCGCTGACGCAGAAAATCCGGTGGGCACCGCGGAGCGCGGCGCGCTCGAGGGCGGTGAACGGGCGCCAGACCTCGATGCCGTGCGCGATGAGGCAGTAGCGGAGCCGGGGATAGCGTTTCTGCGCGAGCCAGGCGACGGGGAGTTGGGCGACGTGACCGCAGATGGCGGTGTCGCAGTCGCGGGCGAGGCGAAGCGCCCGGCGGACGAAGGCGGTCTTGTCGCGGGTGCAGCCGAGCGCGCATTCGAGGGCGCCGGTGGCGGTGCGCCGGAGCGGGGCGGAGCGGATCGTGCCGTCGTTGAGCGAGAGCAGGCGGACGGAGCCGCCGTCGGCATAGGCCTGTTCGCAGAGGGCGGCGAGGTAGGTCTGAAGGATGCGCGGGATGCCGCCTTCGGATTCGAAGATCTCCGGGGCGAGGAGGAGCGTGCGTTGGCCGCGGGGCCGCGCGATCGCGGGAGCGACGGCGGAGGCTTCGGAGGCGACGGTGACGGGCCGGGCGACGGACGCGGCGGCGACCGGACTCGGTCGGCGGGCGAAGGCGAGGAGCACGGCGAGGCTCCAGACGCGGGACCAGCCGCGGGTGTCGGTGCCGTTCTGATACGACTGCCAGAGGGCGCGGACGGCGGCGGGGTCGAAGCAGCCGGTATGTGCGACCGACGCGGGGGAGAAGGTTTCCTCGAGGAAGGGTTTGAGCGCGCCGCGCATCCACAGGGGGAAGGGCAACGAAAACCCGCGCTTGGGGCGGGAGAGCAGGGCGGGCGGGAGCAACGGGCGGAGGGCGTCGCGGAGGGCGGATTTCTCGCCGGACGGCTCGAAGCGGAAGGCGGCGGGCTGGTGCCAGAGCCAGCCGAGGAGCGGCTGGTCGATGAAGGGAACGCGCAGCTCGAGCGAGTGGCGCATGCTCATGACGTCGCTGTCGCGAAGGAGGACGTCGGCCATGTAGGTGCGCAGTTCCCACGCGCTGACGACCGCGGAGGCGGCGGCGCCGGCGAGTTCCGCGGTGAGAAAAACGGTTTCCGGGTGGAGCGCGGATTGGCGGGCCAAAGCGGCGCGGAGATCCGGCGCGAGCAGTTCGGCGCGGGCGGCGGTGGCGAAGACGCGACGCTGGAGGCTCGCGGCATCGGCGAGGGAGCGGGCGTGGCCGAGGAGGTCGGCGAGTTTGCGGCGGCGCGTGTCGCCGCGGGCGAGGCGGGCGACGATGAGCCGCCGGAGGGGAGCGGGGACGCAGTGCCAGCGCGGCAGCCAGCGCCCGGCGGCGAGGGTGGCGCGGAAGGACGGATAGCCGCCGAAAAGCTCGTCGCCGCCGAGACCGGAGAGGGCGACGGTGACGCCACCGGCGCGGGCGGCGCGGCTGGCGTAGTAGGTGTTGAGGCCGTCGCCGGTCGGTTGGTCGAGGGCGGCAAGAAAGGCGGGCAGTTCACGGGCGACCTCGGCGCCGGTGAGGATCGTGGTGTGGTGGCGCGTGCCGAAGTGCCGGGCGGTCTCGGCGGCGGCGTCGGCTTCGGAAAATTCCGCTTCCTCGAAGGCGATGGAAAAGGTGCGCAGCGGGCCGGAGGCGGTTTGCGCCATCAGGCCGACCACCGCGGCGGAATCGAGTCCGCCCGAGAGGAAGGCGCCGACAGGCACATCGGCGACGGTGTGGGCGCGGATGGTGTCGGCGAGGCGTTCGCGCAGTTGGGCGACAAACTCGGGCCGGGTGCGGCAGGCCTCGGCGGCGGGGATCGCGTCGAAGGTGGCGACGGAGCGGAAGGTGAGCTTGCCGTCGCGAAACACGGCGCGTTCGCCGGGGCGCAGGCTGTGGATCGAGCGGTAGATCGTGCGCGGAGCGGGGACGGCGAGCCAGGCGAGGTAGTCGCCGATGGAGACCGGATCGAGGGACGCCGTGACCAGGCCGGAAGCGAGGAGGGCGTTGAGCTCGGAGGCGAAGACGAGGCGGGTGCCGTCGTGGTGGTAGTAGAGGGGCTTGATGCCGAGGGCATCGCGGGCGGCGAGCAGCGTGCGGGTGTCGCGGTCCCAGACAGCGAAGGCGAACATGCCCCGGAGGCGGGGCAGGCATTCGTAACCCCAGCGGGCGTAGGCGGCGAGGAGGACCTCGGTGTCGCAGTCGGTGCGGAAGGTCCAGCCGGCGGCGAGTTCGGCGCGGAGGGCGCGGTAGTTGTAGATCGCGCCGTTGAAAACGAGCGTGTAACGGCCGTCGGGGGAGACGAAGGGTTGTCGGCCGTTGGCGGGATCAAAGATCGCGAGGCGCCGCATGCCGAGGCTCGCGCTGTCGACCGAGACGGCGCCGGCGTCGTCCGGTCCGCGGTGCACCATCGCCGCGCACATCCGATCGACGGCTTGGGCGCGGTCGAAAGGGGCGAGGTCGGGAGCGATTACTCCGGCAATGCCGCACATAACTGGCTGATGTTTCGGGGGTCGGGCATGGCTTCGCCTCGTCGCTTCCTCAAGGCAGGGGCGACGACGGCAGCCGGGGACCGACTTAGGGCTGAGTGAATCTAACTGAGGAGAATACCCTACGGTAGCAAAGCCTATTTCGCGGTAGAGGCCGCGTTGATCCGGGCGCGATGCAAACGGACAGGATCGGCACGATCAGGCGCAAATGGAGCGGGCGATCTCGTCGCGGACCGCCGGCGAGTAGAGCGATGCCACGAGCAGGAGGCCGAAGTCGACAGCGGTGCCGGCACCGCGCGAGGTCAGGATCGGTCCATCGGCGACCGTGCGTTCGGCGGCGAGCCGGTCGGGGAGTTCGGCGGCGACCGAGGTGTGCGCGGTGTAGCGGCGGCCCACGAGCACGCCGGCATCGAGCAGGACGGTGGGGGCGGCGCAGATCGCGGCGACGAAGCGTCCCGCCGCGGCCTGCGCGATCACCAACGGGCGCACGCGCGGGTCGGAGCGGAGGTGTTTCACGCCGGGACCGCCGGGCAGGAAGAGGCAATCGAACGGCGCGGCGGGGGGCGTCGCGAGCACGGCGGCGAGGGTCGTGTCGGCGGTGAGCACGAGGGCGTTGCGACCGGTGACGCGCGTGGTGTCCCCGAGGGCCGCGACCGTGACTTGGGCGCCGGCCCGGCGCAGCAGGTCGATGGGGGCGACCGCTTCAAGTTCCTCAAATCCCTCCGGCAAGATTGCGAGAACCGTGCGCATGCCCTCCATTGAGCAGCGATGCCGGCGACTGCCCAACGAAAACTTTCCGGAAAACACGTGATCGTGCTGGGCTGCGGCTATGTCGGCACGGCGGTGGCGCGCGCGGCGGCGGCGGAGGGGGCGCGGGTGACGGCGTTGACGCGCAACGCAGGGACCGCGGCGGCGTTGCGGGCGGACGGGATCGCGGCGGTGGTGGCCGACCTCGCCGGAAGCGAGTGGCACGACGCGATTCCGGGGGCGGGGGCGCTGGTGTTGAATTGCGTGAGCTCGGGGGGCGGCGGACTCGACGCGTATCGGCACAGCTACGTGGGCGGCATGGAGTCGACGGTGGCGTGGGCGCGGAAGCGGGGCCCCGCGGATACGATCGTCTACACGAGCAGCACCTCGGTCTATCCGCAGGGCGGCGGTGCGGTGGTGGACGAGACGGCGCCGACGGACGGAGCGGGCGAGCGCGGGGCGATTTTGCGGGAGGCGGAGCGGCGGCTGGCGGAAGCGGGCCCGGCGGTGTGCGCGCGGTGGTTTGTGCTGCGGCTGGCCGGGATCTACGGGCCGGAGCGGCACCATTTCGTCGATCAGGTGCGCGCGGGCGAGGCGGGCGGCACGGGCGAGCACCGGATGAACCTGATCCATCGGGACGACATCGTGGCGGCGGTGCGGGCGGCGTGGACGGCGCCGGCGGAGGCGCCGAGCGCGATCTACAACGGCGCGGACGATGCGCCGACGCGGAAGGCGGAGGTGGTGGCGTGGGTGGCGGCGCGGCTGGGCGTGCCGATGCCGCGTTTCACGGGCGAGGCGATTTCGGCGCGGCGCGGGCAGACGCCGGATCGTGTGATCGCGAACGGGAAGTTGAAGGCGGAGTTGGGCTGGGCGCCGCGGTTCCCGACGTTTCGGGAGGGGTGCGAGAGTTTTTTGTCGCGTCAGCCGGCGCCGGCTCGCTGAACTTTCGGTTCAACTCAACCAACCCACACGCACCATGGCCGGACTCGGTAAACTTGTTAAGCAGGCGGAGAAAATGAAACGCGGCATCGAGGCGCTGCAGACGCAACTCGACGCGAAAGAGATCGAAGTCACGAGCGGCGGCGGCGCCGTGAAGATCAAGATCAGCGGCAGCGGCAAGTTCCTCGCGCTGACCCTCGATCCCGAGTTCCTGAAGGAAGACACGAAGCTGGTGTCGGACACGGTGCTGGCGGCGGTGCAGGACGCGGCGAAGCAGGCGAAGGACTACAACGAGGCCGAAATGCAGAAAGTGACCGGCGCGTTCCAGATGCCGGGGCTGTTTTGATTTTCGAATGCGGGAGCAGGAACTTCGATCGCCCGGATCGACGGAGTGAGGCTCGCCGCCCAGCATGAAACCGAGCGCCGCGCCGGGCCTGATCAGGCGAACCGAGATGCGGCGAGGCGTCTTGGCCGAGTCGTGCCGCCCCTGAGTCGCGACGGCTCGGCGGGGACGACTCGCCCCGCCGGGTCGGCGCCGGACGTGCAGGCACAGGGCGGCGCCGGGTGAACCGAACCAACCACGAAAATCCAAAACCAACGATGCCATGACACCCGCGTTCGAGCGCCTGCAAAAACACCTGAAGCAGCTGCCGGGGCTGGGTTTTCGCTCGTCGGAGCGGATCGCGCTGCACCTGCTGGTGGAAAAGCCGGGACGGCTGCCGGCGCTCGTGACGGCGTTGCAGGAAGCCGCGGCGGCGGTGAAGCGCTGCGAGCGGTGCGGCAATCTCGCGGAGGGCGAGGTGTGCGGCGTCTGCGCCGACGAGCGGCGCGACGGCACCTGTGTCTGCGTGGTCGAGCACGTGCCCGATCTGGTGGCCCTCGAGCGGAGCGGAGCGCACCGCGGCACCTATCATGTGCTGCACGGGAAGCTGTCGCCGATCCACGGCGTCGGGCCGGGCGACCTGAATCTGGAGTCGCTGCGCGGGCGGATCGAACGCGGCGAGGTGACGGAGTTGATTTTGGCGCTGCCCAACGATGTCGAGGGCGAGGCGACGTGCCACTACCTGACGGAGCACCTGCCGCCGGAGCGGGCGGTGAAAGTCTCGCGGATCGGTTTTGGGCTGCCCAGCGGCGGCGGGGTGCTCTACGCGGATGCGGTCACGTTGAAGAGCGCGCTCGAAGGCAGGCGCGGCTACCAGTAGCGCGCGCAAGGCAGGGCAGTAGCGGAATTTCACTTGCGGGCGCGGCGCGGGCCTCGCAAGCATGCTCCCGTCACTCCAAACTGCGGGCGTAGTATATCGGCTATTATGTGGGCTTCCCAAGCCTGAGAGGAGGGTTCGACTCCCTCCGCCCGCACCAGCAAGTAACCCAAAACATCAACTCATGAAGTCCTCCAAAACGCTCCTCGCCTTCGTCGCGCTTTCTTTCGCCGCCGCGGGTTTTGTCTTCGCCGCCGACAAAGCGGAAAACAAGGCCGGCAAATGCTGCGCCGCCGCCGCCAAAGACGGCAAAGCCTGCGCCCACGGCTGCTGCGTCGAAGCCGCCAAGGCCGGCAACAACTGCACGAAGTGCGGTGGCTCCGGCAAGATCGAGAAGAAGGCCGACGCCAAGAAGTAAGGGATCGAGCCCCGCTCGGTCGGTCAATTTGCGAACCGCGCCCCTTTCCGGGGCGCGGTTTTTTTTGCGGGCGCCGGAGCACGGCGCCGGCGCGCTTGCCCGAGGAAAAACGCACGGCGCGGCGGGTGGCGGCTGGGGAGCAGACCCCGGCGGGGCCGACCACGGATGCCGACGTCGCATGGGACTCGGCCGTGGTCGGGCCTGGGCTCGCGCAGGCTGCTCCGGGTAGGAATCGCGCTGCGGTGATCAGCCACCTGAGGCTCTGCAGTCCGATAGAACGTGACAGTGGCATCACGGCGCGATCGCGATCGCGCGCTTCGCTGGGCTACGCCGGGGGCTGCCGTCGCTCCGCCGGAGGCGGCGGAGCGGAGCCGCCGGCCTCAGAGGTTGAGCGTGAGCTGGAGGTAGAGGTAGCTGGCGTCCTTGGAGCCGAGGTTGTCGGCGAGGGACTCCTTGATGTAGGCGCCGCGGAAGTAGCGGCTGAGGCCGAGCTCGACCTGGGTGGAGGGGATGGGATTCCAGCTGGCGACGAGGTCGAGTTCGCGCCCGAGGCGGTTGCTGTGGCCGCGGGTGGCGTAGCCGCCGGCATTCCGGAAGACGCCGCCGACGTTATACCAGAAGTCGGCGGACGTGGCCAAGGCCTGGACGTGGCCCTCGAGGGCGAGGCTGATGTTGGCGGCGGGCTTCACCGCGTAGGTGAGGCGGACGTCGTGGAGGTTCTGCAGGCTGTTGAAGTCCATGTATCCGTAATGCAGATGCGTCGTCGCGAAGAGATTCTGGAAGGTCTGGCTCTTCGTGTCGGCGGCGGATTTGTCGCCGGAGGCATAGCTGTAGAGGACGGCGAGGCGGGGCTGCCAGGTGTGGTCGGTCCAGGTGTAGCCGCCTTGAAGGACGGCGGACCAGGCTTCCTGGTCGAGGCGGGCGGCGGCGCGGACGGCGGCGGGAGTGGCGGCGGGGGCGGTGGTGGCGCGGTTGCCGAACTGGTGCATGAGCTCGACGCCGTAGTCCCAGGCACCGTAGGCGCCGGGCTTGGAGCGGAGGCGCAGGCCGGCGGTGTAGAGGTCCTGTTTCGCGGGCAGGCGGAACGGGGCGGCGACGCCGCTGAAGTCGATGCCGGAGGCGTCGGCGGTGACGTTGCGGGCGAGGAGATAGGTCTCGACGACGGCCTTGGCGGCGAGCGTGGGCCAGTTGAAGTAGGCGCCGGAGAAGGTGTCTTTGCCGACGTGGGAGCGGTTGAGGTTGTGGTGGTCGTTGTAGACGAGGCCGCCGGAGAACACGTCGACGCCGAAGACGGCGTTCTGCCAGCGGACCTTCACGGTGTCGAAGGTGCGGGCGTTGTTGTTCCAGCGGAGATGGCCGACGAGGCGCTGGTCGCCGTAGACGAGTTCCTGGCGTCCCAGTTTTACGGAGACGGGGAATTCCTTGTGGTTGCCGAGGAAGAGGAAGGCCTGGTGGACGTCGAGCGGGCCGTCGCGCTCGGCGAGGCCCTTGCCGGGGCCGGCGGCGGCGAAGCGCTCGTCGCCGAAGGAGAAGCTGCTGCGGCCCTCGACGGTGGCGGCGAGGCGTTTGCCGGTGTAGCTGACGCGCGGCATGACGCGGGTCAGCCAGTAGCTGTTGTTGTTGTCGAAGGCGGGATTGGCGGAGAAATCCCAGTTCTGGCCGGAGTCGGTGAAGCCGGCGCCGTCCTTGACCTCGAGGCGGCCGCGGACGTTCACGCCGATGTCCCAGGCGGACATGTAGGGATCGGAGGCGCGGAGGCGCTCGTTGGCGTAGCCGGGAAAGGGGCGCGCGGGGAGCGACGGCGTGTATTGGGCCAGGCAGGACGCGGCGGAGGCGGCGGCCAGCGCGGCGAGGGCGGCGAGACGGGCGATCGTGGTGGTGGTCGGTGTCATGGTGCGGTCGGTGGAAGTGGACAAGGCGGCGCCGCGGCGCGGCCGGTCGGGCCGCGGGCAGCGGGGAAAGGGTCGGGGGCGCGGGGCCCGGTGGGGCCGGCGGGAGGCCGGGAGGCGGCGTCAGACGGGCGTG
>JACCDX010930792.1_pt1 | contig 35325 bp, 36 predicted proteins | sample 7449681 | NCBI WGS metagenome assembly JACCDX01 (sample SAMN15323450, study PRJNA562643) | freshwater metagenome | isolation source: river surface water | place: USA:Blue River Watershed | collected 2017-08-18
AGTCAGATCCAAATATAGACGCTGGTGTTGTATATTGTGAGCAAGCACAAAGTTTTCCAGCTTTGAATTTAGGTGATAGTGATACCTTAGAAAAAGGTGACATAATTGCTGTTATTGGAGCTCCTGAAGGCTTTCATGACACAACTACTGTAGGAAGAGTATCTAACTTGCATCAAGGTTTAGGTAAAGGTGCTCCATCAGAAGCTTGGAATGATATCATCTTCGTAGACGCAGATATTATGGAAGGATCATCAGGTGGTATGGTCATTGGAACTGATGGTCTTGTTTATGGATTAGTTATGGGTGTTACAGGTCAACATGCAGATGTAGGCATTGGTGAAAGCTCTGTTTCTCCTTCAAATAAAATTAAAAAGATGTTGTCTGAAATAGTATAATATCTTCATGTCTAAAAACCCATATGAAATTCTTGGTGTTGATGCAAATTCTGATCAAGATCAAATAAAATCAGCATATAGGAAGTTAGCTAAGAAATATCATCCAGATGTAAATAAAGAACCTGGAGCTGAAGAGAAATTCAAAGAAATTTCTCAAGCATATGAAGATATCCTTAATCCTAAATCTCAACCTTTCCAAGATATACCACATAATCCATTCAAAAATACCCCTCTAAACAACTTTAGAAGAGGACTAAACACTCCAATAACCTTAAGACTAGAACTTGATGTTTCTGAAGCTTTTGAAGATCAATTAAAAACTATTGAGTATGATAGATTATTTTATTGTGATGGATGCAATGGTAGAGGTGGATCTGGAACTCAAAATATCTGTATGGATTGTATGGGAACTGGAGAGCATTATATAATTCAAAATCTTGGTTTCATGCATATCAGGAACTATGCTGGTCCTTGCCATAGATGTAGAGGTAAAGGTTTTTATTACTCATCTTCTTGTGGAAAATGTCAAGGATTAGGTCATTTTACTAAACACGAATTGTTTCAAGTTACTCTACCTAAAGGATCTGCATTCAAGGGTGTAGTTTTTGATGGCAGAGGAAATTACGGTGATTTAGAACAAAATCCAGGAACTTTATATATTGAAGTTTTAATTAAACAAAATGAAACATTGTTTTTTGATCAAGCATTAAATCTACATCACGAAATTTATGTTGATCCAATAAAAGCATTAATAGAACCAAATTTTTCATATAATCATCCAAGCGGAAATATATTGAAATTTAAGTTTAATAATAGTATCAAAAGTGGATATGTGCATATAGTTAAGAATAAAGGTATTCCAACTAATCCTGAAGTTAGATCAGACTTACATCTTAAATTTTTGTATAATATTCCTAGTGATTTGAATGAAGAAGAAGAACAGTTCTTGAAGTCTTATATAGAATCAAGAAAAAGGAGAGAATTATTATGAGTATGGTCAAGAGAGCTACTGGTAAAATTGAAAAGTTTACTGACAGTGAAGGACATGAAGTACAAGCTGATAATTTAGTTTGGGCAGATGAGAAGAAGGATGACACTCCAGCTTCAATCAAAGACGAACTAGTTATCCCACTTAGTATAGATATGGATCTTGATATTGACGCATCTGATGAGGATGATACAGTAATAGCTAAGGATTGCTAAGATGGAAAAATTACTATCCATATTTACATCTACACAAAATGATATTATTCTTTTTGTTATTTGTTGTGTTATTGGTTTGGTAGCACTTACATATTTTGCAAAGTTTTCTGCTGATACAAAAGTTACCTTGAATACATTGCAAGTTATAAAGATTGTTTTGGAAGCTAAGTTAGGTTCTAAAGCTGGCAAAATTTTAGATATATGGATTGAAGGTCTTAATAAAATTCAAGATGGTGAATTTTCTGTTTCTGATGGTGTTGATCAATTTGTTAGATTTATCAGATTAGGTGCAGCATCTAAGGGTGTAGATTTAACTGACGAAGATATTGAGAAAATTGAAATGTTAGTATTGAGTACCCTCGAAACATTTACAAGTAAACATCCAAAGCAAATTTCATCTGCAGTAAATAAATTTAGTGTAATGAATTCTAAATAAATTATTTGTTTTTGCCTTCTAAACCATTTTCGTGACACTACGAAAATGGTTGTTTTTTTATGATATAATAGAATGAAATGATTGAGATAAAAGTTTACAATGATAAATGTATTATCGTAAATGATGAACATGATCATGGAATACTGCCAGGAATGTACGCTGAAGCAGTAAAAAATGAGCTGTCATACACAGTTCCATCTCACGAATGGTCTGCTAAATATAAGCTTGGACAATGGGATGGAAAAATAACTCTTTACAATAAGAGACAACAATCATTTCCTACTGGATTAAGTAATCGTATATCTAATCTTTTTCAAGAATTAAAAGTCAAACATACCTTTACAGATTGTAGAGTACGTCCCCCTAAAGACTATCCTGTGACATGTGATTTTCAAGGTAAAGAACTTCGAGATTATCAAAAGATATCTGGAAATCTTGCTTACAAAAGACAACGTGGGATGCTTGCTCTTGCTACGGGTGCTGGTAAAACAATGACTTCTTGTTTTATTTTTGCTAAGCTTCAAGTAAAACCAGTTGTGTTTATTGTCCCAGCTATTGAACTTCTTAAGCAAACACAAAAAGAGTTTGAAAAATATCTCAAGCTAAATGATCAACCAGTAAAAGTGGGTATTGCTGGTGGTGGTCTTTGCGATATCAACATGGAAGGTATCAATGTAATCACTTATCAAACAGCTTTGATTGCATTTGATAAAAAGTATGTTGAATCAAGCAGTAAAATAGTTGATGATAATGGTGAAGGAAGCAAATCAACCCCTCAACTTCAAAAAGAATTAGATGAAGCAACTTCTACTTATAAAAAAGCAAGACAACTAGCATCAAACAAGTTGCAAGACTTATATCTTCAAGTAGAACAAGCTGAAACAAATAAGACTAAAGATGCAGATAAGTTAAGAAAAAGATATGAAAGAGAAATATCTGCATTAGTAAAAACAGAACTTGCAGCATATAAAAAAGCACAAACTGCTTGGGACAATAGACAAGACATTTTATTTCAAAAAAGTCAAGTTAGAGCAGTGATAAATCAATGTAATGCTTTGATTATTGATGAAGCTCACGTTGCAGCAGTTGTTACAGAAGAGATTGGTAAACAAGCTCATAATTCTTACTATCGCTTAGGACTTTCAGCTACTCCATTCCGTACTGATAATCAAGAAATTAGGATTGAAGGTACATTAGGTGGGAAAATTGTTGAAGTTACTGCTAGTGATCTTATAGAGCAAGGTTATCTAGTTCCACCTAAGATATTTGTTGTTCATATCAAAGATGTTCAAACTGCTCAAACATGGCATGAAGTATACAATTTGAATATCGTTAATCACTGGGAAAGAAACTACAGAATAAAGCAATATGCTGAAGGCTTCAAGCAAAAGGGAGTACCTACTCTTATTCTTGTTGAAAGACGAGAGCATGGGGACATACTGGAAGGAATGATAGAAGATTCAGTATTTGTTCCTGGAGGAGATAAGGGATTTGATGATCCTTCAGATGAGGAAAAAAATTACCGCAGAAGAATGCTAAACGCAGTTGAAAGTAATGAAATCATCTTGATAGCAACTCAATGGGCAAATGTAGGAGTTGATGCTCCTAGAATTTCTTGCTTAATATTAGCTGGAAGTAATCAATCTCCGGTTACTACATATCAGCAAGTTGGAAGAGTTTTGCGATGTGTGGGAAAAGATGTGGAAGCTTCAATAGAAAATGGAAAACCTGAAGCTATTATTATTGATTTCGCATCTCAACATAAAAACTTGAAATCACACTCTAATATGAGGAAAAATGTTTATAGAAACGAACGAGCATGGAAGATGTATGAAATAAAATAATCTACGCCATTGTAGATTATAAGTTGCCTTACAATTCTACATTGAATAATGCTGAAATAACTTGATTCATCATTTCTTCGATTTGTTCAAAAATCTTCATAATATTTATCCTCCAAGCAAAAAAATATCCACTGGCTACTAATGTCCGCCAGTGGATTGAATATATTATACCTTATAAATATTTAAGTTACCTTTTATAAAAGAAAATATTTCTCTTAGATAGAAAAATATCATATGGCTATCTATTCAATACACAACATTCACTCTGTTAATTTTCCCACCGTAGTAAGCGAAGAATTTGAATCAGGAATGATATTAGTTCTTAATTCCAATGGTGTAGCTATAAAAGCAGATAGATCTAATTCTTTATTCAATAATATATATGATCAATTATCTAAATTTATAGGATTTGCTTCTGGAAATCATCAGCAAAATTCAAATGGTATATACAATGATCCAGTGGGTGCAAATTACACAGATAATAATAACAATTTTGTAGCTAATAATAATGGTTTTTATTATGCTCCTAAAAGAGCAATTGCTGAATATAAAGATGAAAATATTTCAAACAAATATAATTTTCTTAATTCTTCTTCAAATATAAGAGGAGTTGCAGTTTACAACTTACAAGGTGAGATTTTTGTAACTGATCAATTTTCAAAAGTAGAAGCAAGTTTAATTAACATTGATGGCACTACAGCTGTTGATTTTATCCCTGGAGATATGCTCACATTTGGTGCAGGAATAAATGCTGGAAAATTAGTCAAAGTTGATACATCTGGTTACGGTCCATCAGTCATCGTAGTAGGTGTTGTTGAAAAATATGATTCGTCAGGCAATCTACTGTTTTTCAAACACGTTCTGTATGTTTATGACAGTGAAGTATCTATTGTTCCTTCAAATTTAATTCTTAGTTTAGATGCATCAAACACAAGTTCTTATTCAGGTTCTGGAAATACTTGGTATGATTTGAGTGGAAACAACTTAGATGCACAATTGCAAAACGGAGTGCAATGGGTTGATGAGAATGGTGGTGTTATGACATTTGATGGGACAAATGACCAAGCAGTTGTTCCAGATAATGCATTATTAGATTTTCCAGGAGATTTTACAATAGAAGGTGCAGTCCTGAAACAAACTGGTGGATCAGGCTGGCTGCACAGAAGAAGTAGTGATGCAGAAGCAAACTGGGTATTATCTGCCAATTCATGGGGGTCTATGTGGTTCCTAATTAGATACAGCGGAGCATGGTATCCAGGTACACTTGACTCTTGGGGTGGAGAGGATTTGTTTACTAAATATAATCATGTTGTCGTAACTAGAAATAGTGGAGTAATTAATTGTTATTACAATGGCACATTAAGATTTACGTTCAATAATAATTTTAATTTAGATACTTCTACTGGATTTGTAATAGGATCCTGGGATTCATATGGACTGTGGTCTAATAATAAAACACCTTTTGTAAGACTTTATTCACAAGGATTAACATCAGATCAAGTAAGGCAAAATTACAATTCTAGCATGAATAAACTTTTGTAATAGTTTTTTTAGATTAAAAGAAAGTAATACACAAATCAAGAATATATTAGTGTTTCCCATGTCTTTTGGAGGAGAAAGCCATGTTTCATCAAACAATTGTCGGAAAGCCTAAGCACTGTCTTAACAGGAACTGCAAATCTCCATTTACAAAACATTCTCATCTTGGTTGGTTGCCAAAATCAGAAGTTGAAGTATATGCTATTATGAGATGTCCAAAATGTAAAGATACTTTTGCAGTTGTGCAATTAATTTCTATGGCACATGAGTATAGAAATGATCTACCATCAGATCAAACAAAAATATCAAAAGGTGGACCAATTACTAAAAGTGAAACATTGTCATTCAGAAAAAAACTAGAAAACAAGGATGCATTGAAAGAACTTTTTGAAGGATATAAGCCTGGAGGATCAGTTTTACCAGAAGATCAGGAATAATGTATAATCCTATATTATGGGATATGCAATTGGTATTGATTTAGGAAGTACTTTTAGTGTTGTTTCTTATGTAAATCAGGAAGATCAAGTAGAAGTTATTCCAAATGATTTAGGTGAACGCATCACTCCTAGTGTTGTGAGTTTTGGAGATGAGGTTTATGTGGGGCAGTATGCTGTCGATATGGAACAGCAGCTGCCCTTTTCTCATACTATACGTGTCGTTAAAAGACACATGGGTACAAATAAAAGATTTGTCATTGAAGATAAGTCTTACAGTCCAGAAGAAATTTCATCTTACATCTTAAAGTATCTTAAGAGCTGTGCTGAGAGACATTTAGGAGTTGAAGTCACTGAAGCTGTTATTACTGTTCCTGCTTACTTCAATAATGATCAAAGACAATCTACAAAAACAGCTGGAGAATTAGCTGGGTTAAAAGTTCTTCGTATTATCAATGAACCTACAGCAGCATCTTTAGCATATGGTTTAGATAAGAAAAACGATGCTACTATTCTTGTTTATGATTTAGGTGGTGGAACATTTGATGTCACACTACTTAAACTCATGGATGGTGTTGATTTTCATGTTCAGTCTACATCAGGAAATACATCTCTTGGTGGTGTAGATTTTGATAAAGAATTATCAAATTTAATTCTTGAAAAGTTTAATAAACAAAATGGTTTTGTTTTTGATGCTGATGACAATGCAAAGCAAAGACTAAGAGATTGTGCAGAGAAAGTAAAGAAACAACTTTCATCTATGCAAAAAACAAATGCTCTCATAAATAACTTTACCTATTACGATAATAAACCAGTAAATCTCAACGTTCCTATAACAAGAGAAGAATTTGAAGCAGCAATTAAGATTTACATAGATAAAACTTTAGTCAATGTTAGTGATGCTTTAAGAGATGCAAACGTTAAGACAAACCAAATTGATGAAGTTGTATTTGTTGGTGGAAGTACAAGAATTCCACTTATTGAAAGAGTTATTCAAGAAAAGTTCGGAAAAAAGCCAAATAAGTCAATTAATCCTGATGAAGCTGTTTCAGTAGGAGCAGCTATTCAAGCATCAGTTTTGACAGGAAAATCAAGCAGAGAAGTTTATCTCTTAGATGTTTGTCCTCTTTCACTTGGTGTAGAAACCCAAGGTGGCATCATGAGTATATTAATTTCAAGAAATACTCAAGTGCCAGCAGTTGTTAAGGAAATCTTTACAACTGCTTATGATAATCAAACATCCGTAGATGTAAAAATTTACCAAGGTGAGAGACCAAAGACGGTTGACAATTTATGTCTTGGTGAATTTAAGCTTTATGGTATTGAAGAAAAACCAAGAGGATTACCAAAGATTGAAGTATCTTTTGCTATTGATGCTAATGGAATTCTCTCTGTAAATGCACAAGATTTGGACACAGGAGTTCAAAAAGATATTGAGATTACTGGGCAAGCGTCATTATCAAATGAAGAAATATCAAAAATTATTAATGACGCACAAAAACACAAAGAAGAAGATGAATATTTTAGAAAGATTACAAATCTGCACGATCTTCTTTATGATTGTGAAATTCAAATTGAAGAACTACTTAGAACTAATGTACTAAATAAAGATGATAACAATGACCTGTTAGATCTAAAATATTCCTTAAAGCAAGATGGAAAAAGTCAAAATATTGAGCTATTATCTAGTCTATTAGAATCAGCAAAAGAAACAATCAAAGAAAAGTCATTTATTGTTCATGAAGCTGCTAAGGAAAAAGCAAAATTATGAATAAAGTAGGTTTTTGGTCAAGTGTAATATGTGCCATTCATTGCACCTTACTACCTCTGATACTTGTCATAGTTCCAACTTCTGGTGTGTATCTTTTTATCAATGAGACATTTGAACTTGTTTTTCTACTTGTATCTTTATTGATAAATATTGCTAATCTTTGTTTTGGATATAAATTACACAAGTCAAGAAAAGCACTTGCGATATTAGCATCTGGATTATTTTTGTTCTTAGTTGGAAGATTATTGCATAGACATAATGAAGATCATATGATTCAGTTTGATCTTTTTAATTTGTTTATGATCTTCGGTGGAATAATGATGGCATGTTCAAGCTTAATTAATAGCAAATTATGTCATTCATGTCAAAAATGTGAAAGTAAAAATTATGAGTGATAAAAAAATAGATAGGCAAAAGTTGATAACTGATGATAGTTATGAGCTATTACCTATCGAAATAGAAAGTATAGTAGTAAATGCTGAAAATCGTGTATTTGTTGTATTGAGTGATGGATATAATAAGAAAGCTTGTGAGTTGAATACTTACGAAGCTAGTATGTTAAGTTTCTTTGCGAAATATTATCACGAGAATGCTCACATACAAACTATGCACCAAGCTTTCATTAAGTTTTTGAAAATATATAACACTGAATTAGATAGTGTTGTAATTGAAAGTAAAGTTGGTGATGTTATTTATTGTTCAGTAAAATTTTTAGATAGTAAGCTGAACAACCTTTTTACTATCTTGTCTTTGAATGATGGTTTAATACTATCCATATTATCCGAGAAGGAAATCAAAGTTGTCCGTCTTGTGTGGGACAATATGGATAGTATCGATGACTGGGACTATGAAAACTTCATAGTTGATACCGATGATGATTAGCTATTATGCAACGTAGCACATGAAGTCAAAGTCAACGGTCAAAATACCAGTATTGACTTGGAAGTTTGTTGCATTGATGATAGCTTTTGAAAGACCAATTCCAGAAGGAATAAGGTTTTGCCAACCAAATGTGTTGCTATCATCATAACCAGCAACTTCAAGTGCAAAACTTGTTGAGCTTGAAGAAGCAAGAACTGTTTTACCAGCAACTTGGGTTGTAATACCTGCAATGTTTTCATCAGCATAAGTTGATCCAACAACAACAGCACCCTTGCCCTTACCAGTAACGGTAATAGCATTGATACCAATGTGTGGGAATGGAGTACCGTATCTGATTGAAATACCGTTTCCAGAAAGACCTGATGGTAATGCAGTACCACCACCACCACCCTGAGCAACTGTTGGAGAACCATAACCAGTTAAAGTGGTAAAGTTGTATGGGTTGATGAAGTAAGCTTTGCTTGTTTCAACACTAACATTGATAGAAGCTTCTTGAATGAAGTAAATTCTATTACCAATTTGTGCTCTAAAGTCATAGAAACGAGCAACTCTAGTAGGTCCTGCGACTGAGTAACCTGTACCAGCACCTGTTGGATCCAAGGATGGGTGTGGTTGGTTTGATTGAACGACCCAGAATGAAGATGTTCCAATTCCAACGTCTCCATCACCTTCAAGTGACAACGAAACTGATCCACCGCTTTCACTGATTGTAAATTCTGCAGATTTTAAAACTGGAAGGCTAGCAGTTGTAGGATCAAGGATTTCATTGATCTTGTCAGACGCTAATCTTCTTCCATCCCATCTAGAACCACCACCGATCAAAATAGGAGCTTGAATTGAGATAGACTCACTTGCTCCACCGATGTCCATAATTCTGGTTTTAGGACTACCAATCATCATTGTTTTTGGTTGTGCATCAATTGTAATACTTCTGCTGGCTGATTCAACAATGTAAGAATATCCGGTTCCACCACCAGATGTTCTAATGAATACAGCTTTATAAATACCAAGAATGTCATTATTTATAGGCATTTTCTCTACTCACTTTCAAAAGATTTGTTATTCACTCTTTTGTTTTTAAAGGTTATTATTTTTATTCTTTATAACTCAGATGCTCCCCTTTTCAAGCAAAAGTGAATAAACCATTGGCTTGCATCGAAGCGTCTGGTTTATTTATTCCAATCCAACTCGTTGTTCTCCTTATTGTTTGGGAACTTAAGGGAACTTGAGATATCTTGAACACTGGATTAGGAAAAGAAGCAGTTATACTTCCCATTTCAAGATTGAGGTTTTGAAATTGCATGAAACCACCATGTATGAATGTTTGTTGATCTGACCCTTGTCTTAATATTTCTGTTATGGATCCTGACCATTTGGTGGTTTTTACAGCTATAAGTTCTATTTGATCTTTTCTAGTAACTCCAGCTCCAGCATAATAAGGCATAAGAAACACAGGAGTAAGCAAATCATTTTCAATGCTAATTTCAAATTCTGAAGTAGTTCTCATTGAAGACTCTTTTCTTGAAACATTACATTCAGCAAATGATAACACTCTTCCCATAAGAGCATTTTCATTGATATTGAATGTAGAGCCAGTACCAGCATCAATCATTCCTGTAACACTCAAACTTACAGTAATAGGTCCACCATCACTGGATTTTATAGAGAGATTGTTAATAACTACTGCATCTAGAGATAATAATTGATTATTATCAGACCCTGGATTATCAACAGTTGCACTAAAATGAGACAGAGTATGATGGGTATCTATTCTCAAAGCTGTCATAGGTCTTGCAGCATATGTAAGTAAGGTTACCGCTGCAGGTTCAAGATTTCCGTCCTTATCTACTCTAAGTGGAAATGATATTGACCCTTCATGTTTTTTAGCACCCATGTTATAAATAGATGCAGCTGGACCACCCTGAACATAGTAATTTATGTCAAGTTCTTGGGTTTGATTAATATCACAGTTTTCAACAAGAAGATAGTCTCCATTAACACAGATACTTTGTGTTTGAAGTCCTGTAGCAAACTGTCCACGAGTTAATATGCCTGGGAATGCCACATTACCACCTTGAATCTTTTACTTCAAAAAAGCTCTTGAATGCACTATTGACACCATTGTATGCTTCCCAAGTATATTTGTGTTTACCAACTCTAGAAGGTGTCCATGATTTATAGTAGACACCAGTAGTCCCTGTACCTTGAATGTTTTGAGTATTACCTGAACCTGTACCTACTCCAAATGTAAAGGTATAACCAATTCCTCCAGGCTCAAACATATAAAATCTAAGACCTGTTGTGCTAACTCCAACACCAGATTCATTAGTCAATGTTGCATAAATCTTAATTTCAGTGCCAGTGTAAATCTCGTTGTTGTTCATTTAGTTATCCTTATTGCTCACAATGTCTGATGTGATTTTGTATGGAATGTCAATATAAGAACTCAAATTGTAAGCTTTTTTGAGAGTATTGTTTTCCAATACTACATGTGAAACTAAGTTGTATGCTTTATTAATTGAAGCAGTTAAAGCGTAATTGCTCTCAATGTTATCTTCTTTGGTTATATAAGCTTCTATGTTATATGTTTTGCTGATGTAACTTACAATTTTTCCATTTGCCATAGGTCTTAATTTCCTTTAGCTGAAGATATTTTCCTTATAAAAAAAGCTCAGGACTTGCCTGAGCTTTCGTTTTATTCTTCTGTTTCTTCTCTTTCACCATTACTAGGTATCAGGAGAACACTTTGTACGCTATCATTATCATCTAAGGAAACAATATTATTTGCTTGTGTAACTTTAGATTTATTCTTCAAGCTATCAAGATTACATCTCATCATCTTGCCTTTAGATGTCAAAACCAAGATTTCATCATTATCAGTTATTGACAATGCAGAGACAATGTTTCCAGTCTTTTCTCTTTTGGTTTGATTGATAGTTCTTTGACCCTTGACAGATCTTCCAGCAGTTGATCTATATTCAGATGCAGAAGTTTTCTTTCCCTTGCCATACTCTGTAATAACAAGAATAGATGGATCTGTGTCTGCATCAATCGCTAAAACAGCTGCAATACTATCTTCTGGCTTTAGAAGCATTGATCTACTTCCCTGACCATTCTTTCCAATACATCTTACTAATGTTTCGTTGTATCGAACTGCCATACCCAAAGAAGTAACAAGCATTACATCTTTATTTCCATCAGTTGCCATGACAAAAGACAAAACATCATTTTCTGTAAGAGTAATAGCTTTCAATCCACGCTTACGTAAACTTGTATCATATTCACGGATTTCAGAACGCTTAATAAGACCCTTCTTAGTAACCATAATGAAGTAACCATCAATATCCAATGACTTAAGAGTAATAGTTGATGAAACTGTTTCTCCCTCGGTCAAATTCAAGAGATTATTGAGGTGTGTTCCCTTTGAAGTACGCGATGCAAGTGGAATTTCATAACCCTTCTTCTTTAGCAAATTACCTTGATTAGTAAAGAACAAGAACAAGTCATGAGTTGTTCCGCTAAAGATATCAGAAGCTTCATCTTCCTCACGAGACTTCACACCAATGACACCCTTGCCACCACGATTTTGAGTTTTGAAAGTGTCAAGAGGAACACGCTTGATATATCCATCTTTTGTAAGGGACACAATGATTTCTTCTTCTTGAATCAAATCTTCATAAGAAATTTCATCTTCAAGAGCAAGGATTTCAGAACGTCGATCATCACCAAACTTTTCAGCAAGCTCAAGTTGTTCTTTGGAAATAAGGCCAAGCATTTTCTTTTCAGAAGCTAACTGAGCAGCCAACCATTCATTCCGCTTTGTCAACTTATCGAATTCATCTTGTAATGCACGAGTGTCAAGCTTAGTAAGATTACCTAAAGTAATCCTTAGCACTGCATCAGCTTGTTCCTGGGAAGAAACAAACCCTTGAGCAATAAGTTCCTTTGCTGCTTCTTCTTTGTTATCAGCATTACGAACAAGCTTAATTACTGCATCAATCTTGTCAGTTATACCAAGAAGACCATCAAGAATATGAATTCTAGCACTATTCTTAGCATGTTCAGCAGTAAACTTATTTGTGAGAACTTCTTTACGATGATCTACAAACGCTTTTACTAACTGAAGAATAGATACATTTTCAACAACTTTCTTGCCATCCAAAAGAACTGTGGAGTTGACAGAGAAACTTGTTCGAAGAGATGTGCGCTTCAGAAGTTGATTAAGGATAACTTGAGAACTAGCACTCCTGTGAAGCCAGATACGGACATCCATTCCCTTCTTGCTTGTAAGGTTCTTGAGACCAGTAATACCCTCAATTTTCTTACTCTCAACAAGGTCCTTAATCTCACGACAAAAGCTTTCAGCACTACTACCATAAGGCAGCTCACTAACCTTGATAATTTCCTGATTGCGCTCTTGAACAATGTCATAGTAGCCTTCAAGTTGAACAGTACCTCGTCCATTTGTGAAATATGAACGGATACCATCTAACCCCAAAACTTTACAACGAATTGGAAAATCAGGACCAGGAACAATTTGCAGAGCTTCATCAGTTGTGATATCTGGGTTTTTGATGTAAGCATCAACTAACTTAGCAACTTCACGCAAGTTGTGAGGTGCCATGTTCGTTGCCCAACCAACTGCAATTCCACTACATCCATTAACAATTAAGTTAGGAAATAGTGATGGAAGAACAGTAGGTTCCATCATTTCATCATTGTAGTTTGACTGATAACGAACTACCTGATCAGATAATTCATTTACCATCAAATCACCAAATGATGACAGCTTTGCTTCTGTATATCGCATTGCTGCTGGTTTATCTTCAGGAGCAGGAGAACCAAAGTTTCCCTGTGGAGTGATAAGAGGGTAACGTAATGACCAAGATTGAGCCATACGAACAAGAGTTGGATAGACTACTGCTTCTCCGTGTGGGTGGTAATTTCCAGAGACATCACCACAGATCTTTGCACACTTCTTGGTTTTTCCAGATGCACGGAGCTTGAGATCATCCATAGCAACAAGAGTTCTACGCTGTGATGGCTTTAGACCATCACGAGCATCTGGTAATGCACGATCTTCCATAACTGCAAAAGCATAGTTAGTAAATCGTTCATCAATAAGATCAACAAAATTCTTTTCAAGAATTGTATCTGTCAAGTTTGATGCTTCCACAACATTCTTGACTTTAAGATTTCTTGCCATTAGTTTTCAACTTCCTTACTACGTTCAAAAGACTTCTTGATAATATGAGCCTTACGTGGACCAACCTCACTACCCATCAACACAGATAGCATATTTGATGCCTCTTCTGCATCTTCGACACCAATTTTGATTATTTGACGAGTGCCAATTTCCATAGTTGTGTGCCCAAGTTCATCAGCATCCATTTCTCCCAATCCCTTAAAACGTGTCACATCAATTTTATCACCATACTTGGCACGATAGGAATTAAGCTCTTCTTCAGTGTGAATATAATTGTGATTATTCTTTACGGTCACACGATATAGAGGTGGCTTTGCAAGATATAAATGACCCTTCAAAACTAAAGGACGCATGAAACGATAGAAGAATGTCATCAAAAGAGCAGCAATATGTGCTCCATCATCATCAGCGTCAGTCATAATTATAACTTTGCCATAACGCAAATCTTCGATCTTGAAATCGTCACGAATTCCAGTTCCAATAGCTGAAATCAATGCAGAGACTTCCTCATTAGCTAGAAGTTTAGCAAGTTCATTCTTTTCTGGATTGATGATTTTTCCACGAATAGGAAGAATAGCTTGAGTGATAGGATTTCGACCACCCTTTGAAGATCCAGCAGCAGAATCACCTTCGACCAAGAACAATTCAGAAATCGCTACATCTTCAGTATCACAGTCAGATAATTTTCCTGGAAGTGAACCTGATTTACCAAGAAAACCTTGACGTTTGATAGATTCAGAAGCTTTCTTTGCTGCAGCTCTTGCACGAGCAGCACGTAGAGCACGTTCAGCTATCATCTTAAGAATTGATGGATTTTTCTCAAAATATTCAGTAAGTGCTTCTGAGAAAAGTCTATTTACTACACCTTCAACTTCAGGAGAGCCAAGCTTACCTTTTGTTTGTCCTTCAAATTGTGGTTGTGGAAGACGAACAGAAATGATGGCAACAATACCTTCACGGATATCTTCACCAGTCAAATTAGGTTCTTTCTCCTTGATAACACCTAAAGAACGAGAAAATTGATTAACTACTCTTGTGATAGATGTTTTGAAGCCACTAAGATGAGTGCCACCGTCAGCGGTATTAATATTATTTGCATAGGCATAGGTTGTTTCATCATCATCCTCTGCGTATTGAAATGCAACTTGAACATTAACTTTTCCTGACTTGTTTTCAAAATAGAATGGTTTAGATGGATAAGGATTTGAACGAGTTGATGCAAGATAACTTACATAGTCAGCAATTCCACCCTCAAAAAAGAATTCTTCTTTAGTTCCAGTGTGCTCATTCTTGTAAACAATCCTAAGTCCACCATTGAGGTAAGCAGTTTCTTTCAAACGACGAACTAAAACAGCTTCATCGAACTGAATATTGTCATTTGAGCGCTTGTTCCAGATTTTATAAATAATATCTAAACGCTGTTCACTTAAATTAGTAGGCTTGAAAATATCAAAAAAAGTAACACCATTTACTGGTCCATTAATTAATGCTTTTCGCCACTTACCAGAGCATTCTGCGAACACTTCGTCAATTTCAAAATCATCAACAAGGCATTCACGAAAAGCATCTTCAACCGCAAACTGACCAAAAATATTGTAATCAGGAGTAAAAGAAATCTTGGTTCCAGTAGAGCTTGATGTTCCTACTTCCTTAACAGAAGAAACTGGGATACCACGCTCAAAAGAAAGTAGATATTTCTTCTTATCACGAGAAACTTCAACATCAAGATTTATTGAAAGAAAGTTTACACAGGATGCTCCAACACCATGGAGGCCACCAGATGCTTCATATCCAGAACCATCATCACCAAACTTACCACCAGCATGAAGTTCTGTTAATACAATCTCAAGTGTAGAACGCTTCTTAGGATCTTCTTGCTTGACTGCTACAGGAATACCACGACCATTATCAATAACAGTTAGAGTTCGATTGTCTTTTGAAACAATGACATCAATCTTTGAACAATGACCTGCCATATGCTCATCAACAGAGTTGTCCAAAATTTCCCAAACAAGGTGATGGAGACCTTTCTTTCCAGTATCTCCAATGTACATAGCAGGACGAGTACGAACTGCTTCTTGACTTTCCAAAATCTGAATGGAGTTTTCGTTGTATTGATTTGCCATTTACTTTCCTTAGGCATAAAAAAATGCTGTGTTTTTTATACCACAGCATTATACCAAAAACAACGTTTTTTGTCAACAAATCTACATGACACGATCAGCTACATTATAAAGACCATAAACATCCAAATTATGTGCTAATTTCACCATATTCTCAAGTTTTATAGAAGCCATTGGCATACCAGGAGCTCCACCACCTTGCTCTTTACCTTTGTTTTTTGCAAAACCAAAAGATAAAAACTTGACTGCATTAGCTACATCGTCTAATTCAATTTCAAGATCAAGTAAATCTTGTCCAGCAGGAAGTCTTTCCCAACGAGTATTTTTAGTAGCTTCTATTTCTTCATCAGTAATTTCTTTGTCATCAGCTCTTTTGCCAATATGACCTTCAACTACTCCACCTTCTTCATCTCCACCATACATTTCCCAAATTTTATTTGCAATGTCTCTTTCATTAAATTGCAAATCTTCCATGAGCATTTTTTCAATTTCAGCATCTGCTAGCATTAGACCCAAGTTTGAAATTGGTTCTCTTATTGCTTTTTGGTTGGAGTTTGGTGTAGCAGGTCCAGGCATTCCAGGCATTGGTGGCATACCTGGCATAGGAGGCATTGGTGGCATTGGAGCACCTAATCCTGGTGGAGGAGGAGGTGGCAATGGAGGAGCTGATAATCTGATAAATTTTGACATTATCTTACAGGACCGCTTAGAGAATCAGTTTTATGTTTTCCTCTTCCAGGTGTTTCAAAAGCCTCAGGTGTTTGTTCTGCATTTTCAAATGTTTGCTTTGAAAACTCATCTTCGTTTTCATCAAACTCAAGAGCTTCTTTCAAACCATCTGGGTTAAGGATATCCATATTTCCCCAGTTTGATTTAGCTGATGTTGCAACTCTCTTGATAAGTTGAGAAGCTGATAGTCCTCTTCCATCAACATATCCATTTGAATAGTCATCTTCCCAAGTTTCTAGTACACTCATGGATTGCAACAATGCATCAGTCAAAAATGCTTCAACTTGTCTGGAACTTGTTTTTATTAATTTTCTTGAACTATGTTTTTTATTGATAATTGCTGAGGCAGTTGCTATAATTTTAGCAGTTTCATCGTAGTTATGTGCTTCGGGAGCAATTTCTTCCAATAGTGTATGAAGTTGAGCTTCTAGATTTTGCATTTTTTATCTCTCTTGATAAATTGTTATTATTATTTTTTCAAATTGGAAATGCTTTTCCCTTTACTAATCTTTTACTGTATTGTATTCAACTTTAAATCTCATGTTTCTAACTTGACCACTAGAAGTGATATTATTAGCTGCAAGAGTTGTAGATGAAGGTGTTTTTACAGCAATACCAAAAATTTTACTTCTTGATGTTTGCTCAATACCTAGTTTTGCATTTCCTATATTTATTGCATTAGCATATCCAGCTTTAAGGCTTTGCCATGTATCTGGAGAACTATCATATGCTTCTGTAGTTGTATTAACCCAATCTATGTTAGTAGTTCCTAAAGTATATTCAGTCAACACTGTATTAGATAAAGTTGCTGGGATTGGAAGTTTAATTCTGAAATTATCATCTGCGTGAGTATTTCCACCACTTACTCTTACAGTGATTTGTGGTTTTATTTCTGAGCTTGTATCTAAATCTGTTGTTCTGCTCCATACATTTGAAGAACCAATACTTGCTACATAATAAATACCGTTTTGTGTTTTATTGCCTTGATCTTTTACTAGAACACGATCATATTTGGAAAGTGTTACCCCATCAACAGTTGACGGTGGATTAGTCAAAACAATATTTGTTGTTGAAGCAGTAACAACGTCTGTGAGGAATGGGTTGTTATTTACTCTTGCAAAATAAATAGGAGTGATACCAATTCCTGGAGATGAAATTGTTTCATCATAAATCAATCCATAATATCCTGAAGCAGTATTTCCACCTAAGACATTTATCTTTTTAGTTAAAGATATCTGATCATCACTAACTAAATCACCATGTCTAGTAAGATAGAATAAAGCACTTTCATCAACAACATAGATGCCATTTTGTGTACTATTAGATTGATCCTTAAGGAGTACTCTGTCACCTATTTGTACTTCAGAAATATTCACAGTGTTGTCTAATATTTGATTTTGTGTTGATGCAAAAGCACAAGCAGTATAGTTGCTAAGATAGTTTTGCTCGAAAAACTCTACACTGTGAACTCCAACCGTTGTACTTGATGGATTAAAATAAGTTTCATAGAACTTATTAGTATTAGCATCTTTGACAAACACACTAGCAATGGAAAATTGTGAAGTGCCACTACCTGTTGCAACTCTAAGTAAATTAGGTTGTGATGTTTGTTTAATTCTTGCTACATATCTTTCAGCTTCAGAAGTTTGTCCTAAGAAAAGAACTTTATCACCATCACTTACTCCAATTCCATTTATAGTGTCAGGAATAGATGTAAATCCTGAGTAATTAGCAGTAGATACACCAACAACATCAATAGTGTATTCAGCACCTAATTGCTTCCAGAACAATGGTGTATTTAATGCTGACGATCCTAAGTTATATGCAGAATTATCTTCAGGAAGATTTAATTCAAATGTTCTTCCATCGTAGGACACTCTTCCTAACTCATATAATTCATTTGTGGCATTAAGATCTGGTGCTCTTTCAATAGTCCATGTGTAATTTTGAACAGCAGAATAAATTCCATTTTTAGTACTGTCAATTTGATCCTTAAGTAAAATTACATCACCAGTATTAACTAAATATCCATCAACATAAGCTGTTTTCGCAATTCCAGATCCTTCAGGTAAGAATGTAAATGGAGTAAGTACACCCTCATACGAAATGTCATTTGGATCAGAAATATTACCAGTTGACCCAGCTGATGAGTTATAAATAGTTCTTGTTGAGATGTCTATCCAGGATCTCGCTGATGTTGTTTTAGATGTGCTTGTAGGATCAAAATACAAACAGAATGTGCCATATCCTGCAGAGTTTTGAACACTAGCATAAACTGCACTAAAATCATTACCAGCAAATACAGATGTTCCAGCTAACCCTACAGAAGCATATTCAGATCTTACAAATTTATAGACTTTTTGATCTCTTTTTCCTGTCTTATCATGAACTACAAGAGTATTTTTGTCACTGTAGTATGAAGATTGATATCCACTATCAATAAATTTATCAGCATAAGTAGAAGTAGTTTTATTGGTCAACACTAGAACATTGCTGTTTGTTGAGAAAGCTATTCCACTGTACCAAGTGTAATCAAATGTAGCAGCAGTTCCAGAATTTGTAATTTTTTGCAGATATAGAGATCCAGTGTAAATACCAAGAGTATTTCTTGTTATTGGATCAGCAGCTACATCACTGAATAAAGAAGTATTTCCAGCTCCTACTTTTACATAATATCCATCTGTTGACAATCTTTGAGTGTAGAAATACTCAGTGTCAGAAGATGATTCAAAAATGTTATGAATATATGAGCTATAATTTTTGCTTGAATTGTAAGCTTTTACCCATGAACTTCTATCTCTTGAATATTTCTTTTCTGTAGTAGTAGCAGATCCAGAAGCATTAACAACTTGGAAATATGCACCATCTTCAATTAAGTTAGAAGAAAGTTTTGCAGTAGATGTAAACAAGTTATTTCTATAAACCAAAACTTGAGGAATATAGTAATATCTATTCATCAACTGTTTAGCATCTTCATTATATTTTGGAACAGAAGTGTCAGAATACAGGTACATAAATAAAGTACCAGTCCATCCTGTTCCAGTTATGCTAAGCAATCCGTTTTTAGCATCAATAGTATAGTCAGTGCTTAATGTTCTTGTAATAACTGTTCCACCTGTGGAAACTACAAAAACATCTGCTAAAGCATCTGGATATTGATTTTTATCCCAAGTGAAAGAAGTAGTTGGTGTTTCAGGTCTTGCTAAATAAATAGTAGATCCTGTAGCAGAATAGCCAACTAATCTTTTAGAATAATCAAGATGTCCGTTGACTGAATTGTATTTTACTTTTCTAAGATAATAGTTAAAGTTGTTATCAATGTGTACTATCTGATAAATTCCACTTGTGGATTTTCTAACAGTTGAATTGTATACATCTTCATTTGCAGAATAATAAAAAACTCTGTCTCCAACTGAATAGTAATAGTCTGTAATATCTCCTGTGATATTACTAAAGAGTTGTGTACCATTTCTCTTTACTATCACAATATCTCCATCGACAGTATCTAATGAAGTATTTGCTTCTAAAACATGTTGGACTGGAGCAAGTTTAGGAAACTTAGATAAATTTAAGTAATCTGCAGAAATTCTTACTTCACTATCTAATGTGTAAGTTTCTGTTCCTGAGTTGAGAACACTATCTAAATCTGAAGCTATGTATGCAGTTCCTGAAAAACCACTCTTAACTCCAAGTTCTCCTTGCATATAAACTCTATCATTACTAAATGTACTACCAGCAGCTACATATCCATAATTGATATTAACTTGTGTTGGTCTTTCGTATGGAGAAGCTAAAGTTTTATAGTTTGTATTATTTGCAAAACGTGTATTGAAATAGAAATCTTCATGTGGAGCAAAATATACACTGCCGATATTTGTATATACTGGTCTGTAAATACCATTTTTGATATGAGTTGAAGCTAATCCAGATCCAACAAATACTAGAACACTTTCATTAGATTGTAATGTACTTGTTCCACTTCCAGTTCTTGATCTTACAAGGCTAGAAATTGCAGTTCCTGATGTTGTTGGGAAACCTGCAATTGAGTTAACATAATAAACAGCTCTTACATTGTATTTTTGAAAATCTTGTTCTTTCCAATCTATATCTAGTTCTTGAATCAATGATGAAGATTTTCCATCCACACTGAAGAAATTTTCATAATTTGCTGTTGATGGGAAATAAATTTCAGGAACAAATATTTCACCATAATGAGTAGAAGCTATTGAACTAGCTTGATAAACACCTGATATTTGTTTCTTAAGATTTGGAGAAACATAATAAGTTCCATCATTGTTTGTTGTTAATACACTAGTCAAGATATCTTTTGACCAGTTGACTAAACCATCTGCATAATCGAAAACTCTTTTTGTAGAGTTTCCAATAGATGAAACTGCATAAATACCATTATTAAGTGTATTGGAAGAGTTGACTAATACTGTCATGCCAATACTTACTGGAACATCAAAATCACCTGGAATTACATAGGATCCAGTAGACACACCAGTTGAAGCTCTACATATAACAGTTGGAGCAGAAGTTACATTGACAAAAGTAACTCCAATAGATCCAGCAGAAGTACTAGTTCCATTAGCATATAAGAAGTAAGAAGTTCCAGCTCCCACTGTACCACTAGAAACTGTGACGAGAGCTCCTCTTTGAATAGAATAGTTACTTGAAAATTCTAATCCTTTGATTGTTTCACAAAGAGCTGCGACACTATATATTCCATTTTGAGAAGGATAAGTGGTTTGTCCAAGAACTAAAACTCTTTGAGAAACACCAATACCTGGATCACTGAATATAGTTGAATTTACTTTTGCAAAATCAGATATATTGCTTGTAATAAGATTACTTACAGGTTGATATGTGTATGGATAAAATCTTTCTTGAACTGTTATTGAATCATAATTGATGGAAAAACTATTTGAAAAAGTATTAGTTTTTCCAAGATAAAAAATGTTTCCACCAATAGAGTTTGTGTAGTTTGCAACTTTGACTACTGTTTGAACAATTTCACTGGATTGATCATATGAAGTAGATCTTGTCCATAGATTAGAAGATCCTACAGATGTAACACTGTATATACCACTAGCAGCATTATTGAAATGCTTAACTAATATTGTATTTCCAATGTTTAGTGCTGCAGTATTACCATTTCCAGTGCTTACTACAGAAGTTGTTTGAGTTATCAAACCTAAATTGTTTCTAAATACAGATGTTGATCCAGAAGAAACTTCATAATAATAGTCAACATTTGTATGAGAGTAATTGTATGTTGCATCTGACCATTTTAAGACTGATGTTGAAGCAGTTCCACCTGATAAACCTGCTCCAGAATAGTATCTGAAGTATGCTCCACTAAAAGCTACTCCTGCAGTTAGTACTTGAACATTGACGTAATTGTTTGAGTTGATATAATTTACAGCATCATCCCAAAAATCATCTGCTGAAGCTGTACTGCTATATGGGTTATATATTGTAGAGCCATCTGGTTTAAATAGACTATTTACGTAATATATACCATTCTGAGATTTAGTTGTTTGATTTTTTACTAGAACTCTATCGTTGAGTGCTAATGTTCTATTATCAATTACTGCTGTTAAGTTAGATAAACCAGTAGCAGAAGTTCCTAAATTTGTAGTTGTTGCTACTTGAACATCATTAAGTTGGTAGATGTTGTTTCTGCTTACAAATGATATTGAAGTTGTACCATACGCTGCAGTCTCATAAGGAGCTAAATATTGACTATATGTTACCCATGAAGAACTTCCAACTGCAACAATTCTTCCTGCAGTTAAGATATCTTCAGCATTATTTACAGTAATAGTCCCATAGCCAACAGCAGATAAAACTTTATATAATCCATTTTGTGTAGCATCAGTTTGATTTTTCACAAGGACAATTTTATTACTGTCCATCTGTATACCGTCAACATACTTATTAGTTGTTAATCTTGATATGCCAGATAAAGAAGCTGATGTTAAGTTTTTTGTTGTGGCAACATCAGCATTTGGAAGATCTGTAACTGTAAATGAGTCAAATATAGTAAATCTAATATCAAAACCTAAATCTTGAAGAAGTTTTATGCCACTAGTATTTTTTATTTGAGGATAGTGTTGAGTTGTATATATATCTGCATATTCATTTTCAATCCAGATTTTTACATCCTCAACACTAGAATTGATCCATTTGAGTCTAAATAATTTTTTGTTCCAAGTTCCAGATACGTTAGTACCAAATCCAACACTAGAGATTTCTCTATAAGTTTCTAAACTTGGAGATGCTGAATTTATTTCTGACCAAATAAAAGCGTGTGACATTATTTATCAACCATCAATTTAATTTCTTCTTGCTTCTGGTCTATTAAAAATTTCGCTAGCAACAGCAGCTAGTTCAGACCTTTCAACTTTGCTTAAGGTAACTGATGCAACTAAATCACTTTTCTTTCCACCAGAGATAGCATGGGAAAGACCATTTGATTTAGCATCAAGATAAGGATTTTCAACCTGTGAAAGATCGCCAAGAAGGATAACTTTACTGTCTTTTCCGCATCTTTCTACTACCATCCTTGCTTCTCTAGGTGAAATGTTTTCAGCTTCATCAAGAATAATGATAGATCTTGGGATGGATCTACCTTGAATAAAAGCCATAGCCTCTACTTCAATAATTCCATCGCGTACCATTTCCTCAAACATATTATTAGCAGAAAGTGATTTAGAACCTAAGATTTGATCGATATTATCTTTGATTGGTCCTAACCAAGCAGAAATCTTATCAAACTTATCACCAGGAAGAGCACCAATATCTTTGCCACCAACTGGAATTAAAGGTTTCATAACAACAATCTTGTCAAAAAGACCTTCATTGATCATTTGTAAAGCAGATGCAAGAGCTAAGAATGATTTACCTGTACCAGCTGGACCAGAAAGAGTTACAAGAGGAATAGTAAGATCAGAAAGAATTTCTAAAGCACATTTTTGTTCTAAATTCTTGCCTTGGACACCAGCATATCCCTTGAGTTCTTTAGCATTTGATTTTTCTTTGAGAACTTTAAAAATGCCTCTTCTGTAAATAGTAGGACAGATCTTATCTCCATATTCAAATAAGATAAACTCATTAGGACGAACTTCTCCAAGTTTGGTGATTGTGTCTTCTGAAAGCTTTTTAGCTTCAATCTCATAATCAGACCAGAGCAATGTCCAATCTATTTCGTTAGCAATTTCAAACTTTCTAATACCTGTGTAAATCTCATCACAAAGTTGATCAGCTCTATAATTTTCAGCAGCACAACCCCAAGTAATAGCACGAATTCTCAAACCTGTATCTTTGGTTATGATAGCTACTTTTTTTCTAGGATTAGCTGACTTGAGAGCTAAGCAACACTCAATGATTGCATTATCAGAATGAACTTTGACAATGTTTGGTCTTTCATTTTTCTGCAATGGAGATTCAGTGTTGTAAACAAAAAGTCTGCCTCCTTGTTCATTGATTTTGACACCTTTAAGAAGATCTTGAAGTGAATAATTTTCTAAATTTCTGAATACCTGTCTAGCTGACCATCCAACATTTTCTTTTCTAGTTTTAATGTCATCTAAATCATCAATGACAGCTAATGGAATGTAAATATCATTGTCATTGAATTTGTATAGAGCAAGGGGATCATGAAGAAGAACACAAGTGTCGATGATGTAAATATGCTTTGCCAAAATATTGGTCTCCTCGCAGTTTTATGAGAACGAACTTAATATTTATTCTCTTTACCAACATCCTTAAACCTACTAAAATGGCAGGTCAGGTTTATCTGATACAACTTTTTTAATCTTTCGCTGATCTATATTCTCTAAGAAATCAGCAGCTTTTTCATCATTTTGTGTTTCAAATTTTCTAACATTGAAAATTTGATTTAATTGTGATTTATCAAAATCTTTTAACTTTTCAGAATCCATCCATTTAGTTTCTGTAACATTTGCAAGATTTTTACTTAATTTATTTAATTGACCCTTACTATATAAATCTAAGTCCTCACGAAGCACATTATCTAAATAATCATGTGCACTCTGTAAGTTTGTAGTTTCAAGTAAATTTTGATCATTATATAAAACTTTTGTGATATTTGCGTTTGTGAGAATATTTCCATTTGGACTTACTACTTGATTATTATCTCTTACAAAACACAAGCTAGCTTTAGGAATACAAATATAGATCTTAAAAGGTAAAGCACTTTCAACATCTGCACTATTTGACAATCTTAAGACTTCATTTTCATCATTTACAATTGAAATTACAAGTTTAGATTTTTGTTCTCCATTATTAATAACAAAATCCCATTCGTAATTGTGTTCATTTGATGTAGGGTAAAACGCTGGAACAAGATTTAATATCTCTTTTTGTTCACACAATTTCAAGAACAAACTAAATCCAACTGTATCTTCTGGAGTTCCTTTTCTGTAAGTTCCAATTTTGCTCCAGTCTACTTCAAAATCACTTTCAAGATTTTCAACTGTAAACTCATCAAAAAAACCTTGATCATAGATTTTTTTTAAGATAGGATCTTCTAAAATTCTTCTTGCTCTTACAATGTCAAGAAAATCTTCATTACTTCCACCAAAATCAGGATGACATTTTCTAGCTCTTTTTCTAAAAGCATTCTCAAGTATTTGTGATGTCTTTACTCTTTCATCTCTTGATTTGCCACTAGGAAGATCTGTTTTTTCAATTGCTAAAATCTCATAATAATTTTTACTAAAATCAATTATTTTCTTTGGATCAAATTCATTTGACATAAGAGTTTTATAAAGATTTAAAGAATAAAAATACTATGTGGTACAAATTTGCTCAAACTCATCCATATGTTGAAAAAGCTATAGAAAGATTCAACACAACAAAAGATCCAAATAAAGCTGGATATGTATTGTCTGACGGTAGAATGTTGGATTTTTCAGATGGCTACGACACCAGAGATTTAACACATGACAGTGTTTTTGAAATTATGCCTATAGCACAAGATCCAGTTGAAGGATATACAAATTTCCATAAACAATATGTTGTTCCGTTTATGCAAAGCACTGATAGTATAAGAATTTCCAAAGATGAAGATAATTTGAGTATTGAATTACATACAATTCCATCAATTGAACAAATAAAAGCCATAGCACGTATCGTAGACAAAGGTGACAATGTCTTTTACGAAATACCTTTACTCCCAAATGCTCCCGATGGTGCAATATATGATACCAATCCATCATACATTGGAAAATGGTTAAGAGAAATTAGAGAATTGTTGCTGAGGAACAAATAATATGTGGTACAGAAAAGCTTTAGATTTAAATGAACTCAATGAAAAATTTAAAAAAGAGCAGTTAAATGTTGCCGGTGATTATGATGAGATTAAGACTATAGAAAGCGTAGAAGACTTAATGGCTAGAGTTAGGGGTGGAGAAACTTGGCAATCTGACTCTGGAGCTATAAAAGTAGAAGGCGCACCAAGAGTTGAACCTGAATTTTCTGAAGCAGATATGAAAGGAGATTTTAACAATCAATCCACAGATGTTTATGATGTTTACGAAAGCTCAAGGAACTTTGTTGACGGAGATGCTTACGATCCCGGAAAGAAAGAAAGAGTAATCATGCCAGGAATTGTAAATACTTTCAAGACTTTAGCTAATGTAACTTTATCTAGATATATAGACAGTGGAAAATTGCAAGAGTTCACAAGAAAAATTGACTCTTTATCTCCTATGTTAGAAACAATAGTCAAATCAACTAAAGAAAAAATAGATCTTATAGAACAATCTTTTAATGATCCAATGTTAAGATATAAATTTAGAGATGGTTATCCACAAGTTGAAAAGGATGATGTAGATTTAGCTAATAGATTGACATTTGAAATTACAAGATTAATTAATGAACTATATGGTGCCATAAGAAGTGAAGATGCCAAACAAGAATGGCTCAATACCATGGCTAGAAAAGGTGTAGCTGACATGCTTCCACATGATAATGAAAAATATAGAGAAACTACGAATAGAATTTGGGGTTTGAGTTAGTGTGGTACAAAACTGCTCTTAGGGGACATAAATCATACTATGATTTTAATGATCTTAGTTATGAATTAAGACAAGTTAGTGACACTGATGATAGTGATTGGAAACCTTCCAAAGAAAGAATGAGAACTATTTCATATGTTTTAAAAGCTTATGATTTGGAACATATGGACAAAGATAAACCAGTAGGAAAGATGGAATTTGATTTAGATTTTTATATCTCAGGTGAAAAAAAACTTGAACTTAAGCTTATTAGAACAGATGATTACCATGAAGGAATGGGTGTAGCAACAAATCTTTACAAATGGCTTAAAAGTAATTATGAGAATTTTGATAAGCCAGATTTGTTGGTCAGTAATCCATTTAACCCTGCTGCTGAAAGACTAAGAGAAAAAATATTAGGTGAGCCAAATCGCAAAAGTCCCATGCATGAATATGATTTAGACTACACTCAAGGAAAATTGGATATTTAATATGTGGTATAGATTTGCAGTTGAATATAATGCTTTTGGTCAAATCATCAAAGGAAATCCCAAAACTAAAAACTTCTTCACAAGACAATTTGCTGAAGAAGATGAAGATCCTGATACTGCTTTAGAACCACTAGGTGAAGATGATCCATTAGTAAATATTGATCAACCTGAACTACAAGAAGAACCAGAATTTACTCCTGTACCTACAAATGTTCCTCCTAGTACAGATACTCCTGCAGGTGTCAATAACAGAGAACCTATAAAAGCTATACTTCCACCTAATATCAAAGTTCCACCATTACATGAATTTTGTCATTGTGAAATAATTACAATGCCATCTGGACAACAAGTTTGGAGATTAGGAAACGGAGAAAATCATTGTGCAGAATGTGTAAATAGCAGAAACATATTCAATGCTGCAAATGAAAATGCTTATAAAAATATTTAAACAATAAAAGTATTTATTCTTATTGAATATCCGTTTAAATCAACATCTATCTTTTTCTTAATTATTTTATTGTTTGGATTTTTGATTATTGACAATGACTTAAGTAATCTAGTTTTAATTTGTAATGAAATATCAAGTTTTGCAATTTCTTTTTTTATGAAATTTTTGATCTTGAGAAAATCACTTTCAGTATGTAGCAGATTATAAAATATTGTTTCTTCAAGTTTTTCGAAAATATCTGCATACAATTTTGATTCTTCTTTTGACAAACATTTAAATATCTCAAGTAAAGAATAGTTTATGTAATTGTATTTTTGCAAATTTACTAAACAAAAATCATCTATTTCTTCAATTTCAAATAAGAAATCTAGAGATCCATAAACTTGAAATAATTCTCCATTATTTGCAATTAAATAAAAAGCTACAATTTGAGAGCTTTCTATAACACAAACAATAGGTTGTCCAGATCTTAGATTAAATTTTTCTAAGACACTAATATTCTTGGGATTTTTAATTCCAAGTAAATGAATTTCTGTTAAATTATTCTGTCTTACGTTTTGTCTGCAGAATGTAATGAAAGCATGCATTATATGATTATTTGCTCGATTATAGTTTGATCTGTGTATTTTTCAGACAATCCCCAAGAGTTTTTCCAATAATCAATTAATTTATTTTTTCTAGAAATTGAAAAACATGTTTCAAATACCCTTTTAGGTATTTGTGCGTCTTTTATTAATTTTATTTTGCTAATGCTGCGAGTTCTATATATTTGTATTAATAACTCAGAAAATTTGTGTTCATTTTCTTCCATATATTCAAATAGAAAATCTTTTGCAAATGGATTAGTTCTTACACAATCATGCACGATTATGCAATCTGGATAATAATCTTCTAAAATAGAATTCAAATGATCCAGTAAGGTATTCTTTTTATTTTTGGGTAGCAAAAAAATGTCGATAGGTTTGATTGCTATCTTTTTCAGATTAACTTCGTTTGTCTTTTTGAAATTGTTGTAATCAGAAACGTTAGCTTCTTTTATCAAATTTTCAAAATTAGAACACTCACAAAACACAAACGATGGACAATCTTCATAACCTAATAAAAATGCTCTCAAGCTGACTAATATTTCTATTTTATCAAGTTGAGAGCATTCAGTTATTTTTTTACTGATCTCTAGTAATGTATCCACTTTTACTTTTATTCTTTGAACATTTCACTGACTTTTTGTTCTACAAGTGGCATCATCTCTAAACCTGATGTTGCATTTCTTACATTTGCGATAGAACCATATTCATTTATTAGCATATCTCTAAATTTTGCTAAATATCTGTTTATTTTACTCTCAGAAGGATTGTAGTCACTCTTCAAAAAAAGTTTCTTCAGGATAACTTTTTTTGCATCAGACATAATAATTACTTCCTCGTAATTAGGAGCGTTTTTGTCATCCTGTTGTTTATTTTTTAAAGCTTGATACCACATTATTTTTCTATCTTTAAATCTTGTACGTGAATCTCATTGTAAGCAAATGCTACATTTTGACTAGGAACGTTAAATAAACATATTGTCATTTTCTCATCTTTGTAAACAGTATAGAAATCTTTGTTTACAATTAGAATGCCTTCAATATGTCCTATGAGAGTATTTGGATTGTAAGTTTGAATCTTCCATTTTCCAAAACCTCTATTTTGTGAATTATTGTCAATAACTGCCATATCTCTCCTCCAGATATCTATATTATTATTTTACTAAACACTTATTTCCTACCTAGATGTATAATATTTCTAGGGAAAAACATGTCAAAAAAATCACTATCTAAATCTGTTTGTAATTTTTGTGATCGTCCAGCAAGTAAAGAAGTCTTAACTGATATTGAAATACTTGCAGAACTTATGACTGGAAAAACATTGAACATACAATTGTGTTCTGCTTGTTTTCAAAGTTACGCTACTGGAAATAAATTTGGACAAATGCAAGTTCATCAAAATATCTTGTCAATGATATTAAATGCTGATGATAAAGCTAGTATTTTATCCTTGAAAGAAAGAATTGCAGAAGTTGCTCCAATGTCTAAAAGACACTTGTTTGGACTGAATAATTATAGATTGAAGAATACAAGTCCACAAGAACTTTATGAAGCACTTGAAAAAAGAGTTATTGGACAAGATTTAGCTAAGAAAAGACTTAGTATTGCTGTGTTTGAACATATAAGAAATATTCTTAATGGGGATAATTCAGAAAAGCAAAATATTTTATTTCTTGGTCCTTCTGGTAGTGGAAAAACACTAATAGTTAATACTATATCTAGTCATCTTGAAGTACCTTTTGTTTCAGGAGATGCAACATCTTTTTCTCCTACTGGTTTTCAAGGTAGTGATGCTGATAGTTGTATTACAGATCTTTTAGTAAAAGCAAATGGTGAAACTTCTTTAGCAGAAAAGGGAGTTGTATTTATTGATGAAATTGACAAACTTGCTTCAAATCATAATTCCGCGACTAGATTGGAAAGTTTTCATTACTCAACTCAATCTACTTTGCTTAAATTAATAGAAGGTAAGAAAGTTAAGATCAATCCTAATGCATTGGGGGAACAGTCTTTATTTCCCTACGTAGTTGACACTAGTAGAATTTTGTTCTGTTTTGGTGGTGCTTTTAACGATCTTGAAAAAATAGTAGCTAAAAAAGTTGGATTATCAGAAGGCTCTATTGGATTTAGAAAAAGTGAAAAATCAACATATGAAAGCCAAATTAAAAATTATGAGATTTACAATAATGTTTCTCATGATGTGCTTGTAGAGAGCTTGATTGAATACGGAATGGCAACTGAATTTGTTGGAAGAATTCAATCAATCGTTCCATTGGTTCCATTAGATAAACAACAAATGCTATATTGCTTACTTGATCTTGAAAATTCCCCAATCAAGAAGACTTTATTGTTGTTTGCTGAATCAAATGTAGAAGTTGAGTTTGATGAAAAGTACTTAGATGCTGTAGTTGAAAAAGCTATCAAGTCAGGAACAGGAACTAGAGCTTTGAATTCAATTGTAAAATCTTCAATCTCTCAAGCAGCATTTGATCACTTAGGTAAGCTGAGTACTTCTAAAAAAAGAATATTGCTTAATGAAAAATGTGTAGCAAATCCCAAAGAGTATGTAACCTTATAAAGGTAGTATAAATTGTTTTTTTGAATTATATAATATTATGAAAGATCATATTCAAGATTTGATAAATCAAGCTGCTCAAATAGTGAGAGAAAATAATAATATATATAAGTTCAAAAAAGTATCTCAATCTACTGACACAGCTTACAGTATCAGAGCTGAAAACGCATCAGGAGATGTAAGATCTTTTATTACTGACTTAAATTCTTTTGCTCCAATGGATTGGGAAAGAGCTTTTTATCGTGAAGGTTGGGCTAATGTTGTAGTTCAGCCTTCAAGATTAGTTGGTCCACTAAATATTTTATCAATTCCTCATGCACTAATAACTACTGGGGATCCTGCATATACTCAAAGATCATTTTCTGGAACAGGATCTTCTTTAAGACTAAAACCTTTTGAGGGATTTGATCCAATATTTATCCCAGGGTTAGGTGTTCAACAATATTCTCCAGCTCCACACACTCCTACTATTCCTTATGGCATCAGTAACTCACGCAATGAAATTCAACAATATTTCATGAGTTTAGATAACGAAAGAAAATATAGAATGAGATGGGAAGGTGGAAATTTCTTGGACTGGTGGGAACAAAGAGCATCTAGAGCATCGTCACCAACATCTAGTACAGCATCTCCATCAGTCTCTTACAGCGAACCTGATGTTGTTCAAGCGTTTGAACAAAAAATACCTTACAGACATGATATTGGTTACCATGAATTTATCAAACTCATGAGAAATACTTCAGGTTCAGGAACCACTGTTCCAGCTGAAGTTTTGCCAAGTGAAACAATAATTGAAGAATATGAAAACATGACTGGTAATCAAGTTGAAAACATATATCAACTTGGTAAAAATCGTGTTTTACAATTTAGAGATTATGATAGAAATATCATGCGAGAAGCTTTGCAAAGACTTGAAAATGCTCTTGCAGTAAGAGAAGATTATGAAGATGCACAAGACGAAGCTGATTTAGTTAATGTACGTGCAAAAGAAAGATCTAACGCACTTAAGAAGAAAATAGATGATGTTACAGGATTAATAGGTGGTTTCTTTGAAGGTGCTACAAAAGCAAACATGAATAAAGAAAGGACATATAAACAATGAAAGAAGTAGTAGCAAGAGCTCCATTATATCCTGGAGGTGTTTCTGCATTCATGGGTCAGATATTGACTGCTGTTATGGATCCTTCTAACATGCAACAATTCTTTTCTGATCCAGATAATTTGCAGAGAATTTTAGCTTTAGGACTTTCTAACTTGACATCTGTTCATAGTGCTTTAAATCCTGACTATAAGCCACAAGAGATGATAGGAATGAATGAAACTCCAGGATATAGAATTCCTGGTTTAGATCCATCAGCTGAAACAGATCTTGCTGCTGGAGGATTTGATTATTTAGGTCCACATTCTCCATCATTACCTACTACACCACCACCTTCTGGAATTCCATCAAGTACCCCAGAACCAGTTTATTTTGAAAAATTATCTTCTAACAAAAGGTTTTCTCAAGTAAATCCCACTCAAAAACAACCAACAAGTTCTGAAGAGCCTCCAATGCCAAATTTCTCCTTTGAAGATATGATAGCTTCATTGAAAAAAATTGAACAAATGCCTATTCCAGAACAAGACAAGATTGCAAATTACAGAGCAAGGTTACAAGAGTATTCTAGTTCGATGACTCCATTAAGAAATTGGCTTTCTGAAAATGGAATAAATAGAAAAGATCTTAAAGGTATTGTCAATGAAACAAGAAAACGCAAGTAATCTTTTCAAACTAGCAAATTTTTTAGATAAAAAAGGCAAATATGCTTTGTCTGATAAAGTAGATAGCTTTATAAAAGTGTCTCAGTTTTCTCCGACACCTACAGAGCTACCAACTACTCAAATTGATTTGCCCGAAAGTTTACGTCCCTTTCTAGATCCAAGTACATTTAAAGATAGCACATTTGTAAATAAAAACATAATGCGTCAAATAGATGCTCCTTATGCTAGCAAATTTGGACCTGATACTCCATTGATTTTTCAAACATTGTCACCTGTTCAATATGCTGAGTTAGAAAGAACTGGTAAGCTGCAACAAATTTTAGATATTCAAAGTGCTCAAGGTGCTGCAGCTTTGAGATACTTAGCTTCTACTGGAGCTGATATTCAAGGATTAGGAGCTTTGATAGGACAGTGGTCAAAAGCACCTAATCAAAATAATAAAGTTATTGTTGAAAATGCTATTGCTACAACAGCTTCTCAAGCAGTAGTAGATGCTATTTCTGCTGTTACAATAAATAGAAATAAGTTTAATTTCAATGAATGGCAAATGAAATTAAATGAAATTGCACCACAGATTAATAGATATCCTCCTGCACTATCTAGATCAATCATGCAAGGTATTCATACTGGATTGAGAAGAGTGTTGAATAAATTGTCAACTCAAAATCCTGATGTTTTGAAGAGATCTATTTCTCCATCTAATCCTGACTGGATGTCATTTGCTAGTACACATGGTTTGTCAAGTTTTACATCACAGTTTGGATCAGGTCCAGTTCCTCCTCCTGTTGCAAAACCAGCAACTAAACCAGGAGCACCAACAACTCCAGATACAGAAGCTGCACCAGGAAATAAACCTATTTCTGGAGAGCCACCAGACTAAACTAAAACTGACTGTATAAAATTTACATGTCAGATTTATGTCCTCTATATTTAAAAGAAAAAAGCTGTCTCTTGAAGATTGTTTCAAATTCTAAAATCACCTCAGTATTATCTAAATTAGATTTTAATGTTGTTGATTCAAAATGGAACAATGATTGTGAGGGCAGCTTTTCTTTATGTTGTTTTGCTAAGGAACAACAAGAACAACCAGTAGCTGAACAAGTTGCTGAAAGTAAGATAGAAGAAACAAAGCAAGAAGAAGTTATTGAAGAAAATACTAGAACTAAAGTAAGTATTCATATAGTTAATAATCCATACGCAGTAAAGTCAGACGTACTTTTCTACCCTACAAATATTGCACTTACTATTGATGATCCCCTAATGTTGAAATTATCATTTGGAAAAATTCAAGAAGAATGTGATACCTTCAAGAAACCTTACAAAATGGGAACTCTGTATATCACATCTAATGGTGGGGAAAATTCAAGAGTTCAACCAAAAAATATTTATCACTTGACTGTTTCTGGTGTTAGTAGATTAGTTCATGAGGGAGATGTCAAATCTGCAATGAGAAAAGCTCTTGCTATGGCAGACTCAAATAAAGCTAAGAATGTAGTTGTTTTACCTGCTGACTGTGGAACTCATGACATAAATGATATAGCCAGAGTACAACTTTCATCTATCAAAACTTTCTTAAATTCACATAAAGATTGCTCAATAAAGAACATTTTTATAGTGATGGAAGACAAGGAAAGTTATGAAGTCTTCGAAGAATATTACAATAGAATTTTTGATTGAGGTAGTTTGAACCTATGGAACAGAATGAAGAATACACAAATCCATCGAAACTACTGATGGGCTTATTAGATACATTTATAAACCCTACTTGTATTGTAGATGAATGTAGTAACTGTATTATGAATGAGTCAGCAAAAGAATTATATGATAAGGGATTTGATATTCCTTCTTACACATCCAGAACAAAAAACGGTTCAACTGCTACTTTCTTCCACAAGGGAAAAAAATATTTTATAAATAAGAAAGATATCAATCACGGAACCAAAAGCTTTTTATGCACTATTGAACTTGAAGATGAGACTATATTAAAATTAAAAAAATCTTCTGATAAGTTGAAAGAAGTTCTTAGTGTTCTTTAAGGTAGTCTCATGCAAGATAACAACGAATTAGGATTAGAGCAACTTAAGAGCGTCTACAAAGCACACACAGAAGCATATTTAGATTTTAATATGGCTTTGATTAATATTATTTCCAATCAAAAAGAATTAATTAGCAAAGTTGAAACACTAAAAACTATCTCAGATGAAGAGTTCAGAAATCTTGCTAAAGAATATGCTGTGTTAGAAAAATTATTTGACAATTTTCAGTCTACTCAACTTAAGAGAGATAATCAACTTGAAGAAGCACATGTTGAATACACAGCTCAAATATCTAATTTTGGCACAGATATAGAAGAAGTAAAATCTGAACTAAAGCAGATGAAAAAAATCTATTGGGATATCAGAAACAATATCAATAAAGCATGGTGGACAATTGGTGGTGTTGTAGCTTTCTTAACTGCAATACAACTTATCACTGGCAAAGGTATTGTAGATTTCTTTAAATAATGCCAACAGTAACTTGCTTTTGCGAAAATTGTGGAAAAATATTTTATTCAAAAGATGAATTATATGTTCCAGTTGTCAAGAATGGATATAAATTTTCTCGTCCAGAAAAAACACTTAAAACATGGGAAGACTGGATTTTACATATCGCAACTCATTGTGAAGAATGCAGGTTGAAAGAAGTTCCTGAAAGTTGCGAAACTGATTATTTAAAATACAGAAAACTAGTCTGATACTAGTTCCCTAACAACAATTGGAAGATTTGACAATGTTGCTTCTGAACTATTTGGATCCTCAAAAAGTTCATGAAGAATTCCACCAACTATATTTTCCAATTCTTGTTTTATGTTAGGCTGATTTAAAATCTCATTAATTA
>JACCDX011501026.1_pt1 | contig 35286 bp, 46 predicted proteins | sample 7449681 | NCBI WGS metagenome assembly JACCDX01 (sample SAMN15323450, study PRJNA562643) | freshwater metagenome | isolation source: river surface water | place: USA:Blue River Watershed | collected 2017-08-18
AACTAATGGTAAAAAATTATTTATTAAAGATTTCAAAAATCAATGCTTATCAATTGGTGTTAAGCCAATTGTAATTGATTTAGAGATTAATGACGGTTCAGTAATCAAAGACATTATGACATCTTCCAAACACTTTGGTGATAATAGAACGGCTTATGAAGAGTCTGAAAGAATTTGTAAAGAGTTAAGAAGTAGAGGATATAAAGTTGTAAGAAACAAGATAGAAACGGTACCGTGGCATCCAGCTGCTCCAGTTATTTCAACTGGTAAAGAAATACCGAATGGTTGTTACTTTGAATCACATATTGGTGTTATAATTAAACCAGATGAAAAAGAACAATTAAACAACTTTATTAAAAATCTACCGGATATTTATTGCTCAACTTATAATCAAGTTGGAGATCCTCTCACTATGTTAAGTGGAAGTGCTAAACTATCACAAAACTTTTTTAAGAAATCAAATGATGGTAGTAAGTTTGTGAATATGTTAACATATAGAAGTAATATGTGTGGAAGACCTAAGTTTACATTAGAGGTTGAAGGTATTAAACACTTATTAAAAGAAGAAGGATTTGACTTTGAAAAAGTTGAAGTAGAATACGCCGTGTATGATACAAATGTTACTCATGATGCAAAATGGATTTTAGAAAAATAAAAAAGACCTAATTTTAAATTAGGTCTTTTGGTTTATATGATTCATTACACACATCACCATATCTTTCATCTCGTAAAATTTCCCATTCATCTCGTAAAATTCCTAAAAATATACTATCTAAATATGTCCCACATTTATGAATACATTTACGTTTTCTTCCTTCTTCCACAAATCCTGTTTTTTTAATTACTTTATAACTTGCTAGGTTATTTTCCAATACCTCAGTATCAATTCTATTTATATTTAATATCTCAAATCCAAAGTCTACACCAGCTTCTAAAACTAAATAACCATATTTATTTCCTCTATGTTCTTCAAAAACATCATATCCAGAATCATACTTACGATTAACCCAATCTATATTTAATATTTTATAAATGCCGACTTTTTTACTATCTTTAATAGCAATTAGAATTAAATTTTTATTGGAATCTAAGGAATTAAACCATTTTTCTTGATCATTTAAATTAACAAAATTTATATTATGTGTACCAAACCAAGACTCATTTTTTAAATCTGTTAATAATTTTAAATCATCTTTTTCTAACTTTTTTAGAGTTATTCCATTTTTATGTTTATACATAATTTACCATCCTTTTTTTATACAATCTACAATATATTCTCTTTCTTCTTTAGTAACCCACCATCCAACTGGAATTGATGAAACCTCTTTTATAGTCTTATCTAAATTTGGTAGAATTGATTTATATTTACAAACCGTAGTGTGTATATCATTTCTTTCATGTACTTGAGATGTTGTTATACCCTTCTCTTTCATATATCTCAAAAAGTCATCTCTTCTTTCTACTAAAATAGAGTAAATCCAATAACTTGATTCAGAATATTCTTTTCTTTCTAATACTTTTAATCCATTTATATCTTTTAAAGCATTGTCATAAAATTTACCATTTTCTTTATGTGGTTTTAACACACTATCCATTTCTTTGAAATTTTCTAAACCTATAGCAGCATTTATATCATTCATATGAAATTTAAATCCCCATTCTTCTACATCAGCTTCACATCTGAAATCTTTTCTATTATTATCTCTATCAATTCCATACCATCTCAAAAGTTTTGACCTTCTATACAAATCTGAATGAGGAGTAAATAAAAGACCACCATCACCGGATGTTATATGTTTGATTGCTTGTAAACTGAATGTGCAAATATTACCGTGTGTACCAATTAATTTGTTTTTGTAAACACTACCCATCGCATGCGCACAATCTTCAATAATAGCCGGTTTAAATCCATAAATTTTTTCAGATTGTAATTGTATTTCTTTCAATCTATCTAAATCAACCGGATATCCACCCCAGTGAACGACCATTATTACTTTAGTTTTGTTTGTTATTTTTCTAGCTAAGTCATCTAAATCCATGTTTAATGTTTTTGGATCTATATCAACCCATTTTATATTTAAATTGTTAGCAAGTATTGGCCAATTTGTTGCAGTACAAGTTAATGGAGTTGTTAATACTTCATCACCTGGTTCTAAACCGGGCCAATTATTATATTTATTTTTTAGCATATGTAATGCTAAATGTTCAGCTGATGTTGCTGAATTAAGTGTTGTTATATAATCATGATTAAACTTACCTTTTAGGTAGTGTTCAAACTCTTCAACAACTGGACCTTGTCCAATAAATCCACTTCTTAAAACTTCAGAAACTCTACTTATTGCATTTTCTGACATTTTAACTTTAAATAATGGTATTTCTTTCATATTAACTAATAAATTTTATATTTTTATACTTCTCTATCGAATTAAGATTTAATTTATATTTTATATTAACACATCTAACATTAACTTTCTCGATTGAGTATTCTATGTGAATATTCTCACTAATATCTTTTACTTTATATTGGCTCAATACATTATATGTATACCAATTTCCTAATAGAAGTTCTTGATTTTCTATAATAACTAAAACATTTTGACTATCATCAGTAATTTTAAGATAGTTTAGCTTATAAACTTCATTTTTATTAGTATTACCCGAATATATTACTAATAAAATATCGTTTCTATCTTCTATACTTCTTGGATAAATTTCAATAAACCAAGGATAGTGATTTTTATCTTCTTTATCTTCTTTTTTATCACCTAAAGAAAATTTACTAAGAACACCTTGATCTGATATACTATTTAAATCATAGTCTTTAAAATTAAAATCGTTTAAAATATCACCACCTCTTCTAATTATCATTTTCTTAGAATTTTTATCTGTTATCTCTGTTAATATTTGTTCAAAAAATTGATTAGCATATATTTTAACAAAAGATTCGGATGTACTAAAATCTAAATTAAAATATTCATCTTCTAAGAAAACATCTGGTTTACAAACAAAAAAGTGTGGCCAAATTAATGGAAATCTATCTCCCTCACAGTGGTAGAAATCACCAATTAAATCTTGACTTTTTAAGTAATCAATTCTAGCATTAAAATAATTATATAAGTTAATTTCTGGTATAACGGCATCATATTCAAAATAAACAATCCAATCATAATTATTTGATTTTGCAATAGAAACTCCATTTTTTAAATTAGATAAAGCCGGTTTTGAGTGTGTTAGAAATAATCTATTATTTAGTCTACCAAAAGGTAGAGAATAATAACTCGTAAGTGAAAATTTAAATCGATCTTCTGGTATAAACTCTAAATTATTAAATAAGTCAGATTCGTTTGGAAATAGATTATTACTATCATAATGAACGTATTTACAATATTCAGAAATTTTATCTAATCCATTAGTTGAGTGAGTAACATAACAAATATCTATATTATGTCCTGACAACTCTTTAAGATTACTTAATACATATTCTAATTTAGCTTCGGTATCTTGATGTCCAGAACATATAAATAGTATTTTATTCATATTTGATTTTTATTTTTATTTTATATTTTACTATATCAATAAGTTTTATACGTAAACTTTATCTTGTTGTTTTACTATAAAATAAAAAATAAAAATATTTAATGGGAAAATTAGCCTTAAATTTCATCTGTAAAGATGAATCACACGTAATTGAAACAATGCTCGAAAGTGCCAAAACAATAGTAGATTTAATTGTAGTTAATGACACTGGTTCAACTGATGGCACACAACAAATTATCAAAAATTTCGGTGAAAAGTATGGAATTCCAACATATGTTTTTGAAAGACCATTCGATGATTTCGAAAAAAGTAGAACCTTTGCTATGGAGAAACTAAGAGAAGTTGTTAAAGAATTAGATTGGGATCCAGCAAAAGTACACGGATTTTGGTTTGACTGTGACGAAACATTAGTTATTGATTCTAAATTTGATAAAAACCAATTTAAAAATGACCTTTATATGATAAACACATATATTGGTAATATGAAATATACTCGTAATACTTTCTTTAGAGTTTCTTTACCTTTTAGATGGTATGGTCCAGTTCACGAATTTATTGTATGTGATCAACAAAACATAACATCTGGATTAGCTGAAAATATTCACGTTGATGTTAAGATGACTGGTTCATCTTGGCAAGGTGATATATCACAAAAATATTTAGATCACGCACATAAGTTAGAAGCTTATATTTCAAAAAATCGTCAAGATCCAAGATGGATTTTCTATACAGCTCAATCTTATCACGATTCTGCATCAATGAAAGATAACAGAGAAGAAAATGACGAAAGATTAAGAAGATCTCTTAAATATTACCGAGAAAGAGTAAATAGACAAGATGGATACGCTGAAGAAATTTACTATTCTCAATATAGAGTTGGTACTATTATGAGAATATTAGAAGAGCCTTGGGCACAAACTCACCAAGAACTTTTAAAGGCTTATGCTATGGATCCCATGAGAGGTGAATCGATTAAAGTTATTATTGATTATTACTTACAAATGGGAGATTGGCATATGGGTTATCTTTATACAAAGTTTGCGAAATCTGTATTTCACGGAAAAAATCCATATCCTACAAGATTGTTATTCGTAGATGAGGCAAGTTATGTTTGGAAATTTGCAGAAGCACACGCAGCAGCTTGTTTCTATACAAATAGATTAGATGAAGCAAGATCAACTTATAATGAAATTGTTGCGTTAACAAAAACACATTCTCAATATTTCACACCAGAAGATTTACAAAAAATTCAAATGAATGGTCAATTCTTCAATAAAAAATAAAATATAAGACATGATAGAATATATTCCAATGGAAAGAGACACACCTAGACTATTTACAGGTAAAAATTCAGCCTGGGGTGATATACCTACAATAATTAAAGATATTATTAATAGATTTAATATAAAAACTGATAAAGCTTTAGAATTTGGAACAGAATTCGGATATTCCACATCAGCATTTGCTAACTACTTTGATAAAGTAGTTGGTGTTGATATATTCACTGGTGATATGCACGCAGGATTTGTTCAAAACCATTATGAAGAAACAAAGAGTAATTTATCAAGTTGGTCAAATATTGAACTAGTTAAATCTGATTATAGAGATTATATAAGAGAGAATAATGATAGATATGATATGATACATATTGATATTGTTCATACGTATAATGAAACATTTGAATGTGGTGAGTGGGCTATTAATCATTCTGATGTTGTTGTCTTCCACGACACTTTATCATTTCCTGAAATTATGAGAGTTTGTCAAGATCTTTCAATAAAATATAATTTAGAATTTCACAACTATCCACACTCACATGGATTGGGGATATTGGTTAGAAAATGATTAAGTTGATATGAATGAAGATGATTTAAAATATAAAACTCCTGAAAAAATTAAGGAGTATCAAAAAGTTATTGAGCAATTAAAAGTGGCTCACGATAATTTGAGTAATTGTTTAGAAGGTAAAAATCGTAGAGGAATACTAACAGATATATCTAATACGATCTTCAGAATAAAAAAAGAATATTTGAATGATTAATATTATAGTAGCAATGTCAAAAAACAGGGTAATTGGTAATGACAATACCCTGATTTGGCATTTACCAGAAGATTTAAAAAGATTTAAACAATTAACTACCGGTAATACAATTATTATGGGTAGAAAAACTTATGAATCAATTGGAAGACCTTTACCAAACAGAAGAAGTATTATCATCACTAGAGATACTAATTATAAAGTTGATGGTTGTGAGGTTGTAAACTCATTAGAAGAGGCTTTAGAATTATCAAACAATAATTGTTTTATTATTGGTGGTGGTGAGATATATAGACAAGCTTTAGATAAGGCTGATAGAATATACTTAACTCGTATAGATAAAGTTTTTGAAGGTGATACTACATTTCCTGAAATAAGAGAATGGTATGAATCAAACTGTGAAAACTTTAAGAATGATGAATTTGAATATTCATTTATACAATACGAAAGGTTTGCCTTTTAAGAAAAACCCACTCAAATTGAGTGGGTTTTTTTGTATCTATAAAAAAGAAACCCAAGAACGTGTCCTTGGGTCAGTCTAAGAATACTATTCTTAGAGGGGTGAATCTTTTATTTAGATAATAATTTGATTAAATCTTCAGTGATTTTAGTGATAAGTTTTTTACCTTCAACTTCAACTGGTGAGATATTTTTAACCATGCTATATTTGTCATTACCATCAACAGATAACTTATCAACAGCTTCACAAATAGTTTTATTACCTTTATATTTAACTAAATAGTATGTTTTTAATTCATTTACAAATTTACCTAAATCAACTCCTTCGTTGTAGTTGTATTTAACCATTTGTAATTCGTTATCCATTTTCTCAACCATGATATACCAAATAGATTTCTTAGAAACTTTAACATTCTCTAAGAAGTTATAAGCTTTAGAAGCTTTAATATTCTTAGGAAATTTAGCAACTCTACCAAAAGTCTCAACTTTTGATTCGTGTGTATTTTCTTCTAAATCAATATCATTTACAAAATCATCAGAGTCGTTATCAACGTCAACATTTTGATCTTGTGGAATTACATTCTTTCTTGAAGCATACTTCTCACCTTTTTTAGAATCTTTCGGTAAATTAGGATTCATTGGTCTAGATGAGTCTGTATCAGGCATAACGTTTTCAGAAGGACTTACTTCTTCTAATTTATCACTCTTACTCTCATTTTTAAAGTCTGAAAACTTTTTAAATAATCTTTTTGAATTATCTGCCATCTTAATTTTATTTATGTTTTCTATTATATATTATTATTTTATAATGGTTTTTCAATTTTAGGTAATTATTTACTATATTTATAGTAATATTTATCAACTACTATATTTCTAAAATTTCTTGCTATATTCATTTGATCAAATAATGAAGCAACTAATGGTTGTAATCTTTTTAAAAATCCATTCATCATATCATTTTGATATAAATATGGTGAAAGTGTGCTATCTAAAATTTTCTTTTCATAGTCAACGAATTCTTTATCATCATCGTGTCTATGTTTCATAAAATATAGTTCTGGTAATTCTTTATCTTCTATTAACATATTACATTGGTTTATTTTTTACATCTACAACACCTCTTTTAATGATATTAACTGATTTCAAACCATTTGAAGTCATATCATCAACATATAAAACATCATTTCTGTTTGACCAACCACCTCTAATAATTGGTAATTCAGATGGTTCATATATTATATCACCAAGAATTGGATCTAATCCTAATACTTTACTAGAATCATAATTTATTGGTGGTTTAGGTAAAGAAGTACCACCAACTATTGTTGGAGTCATTTTGTTTTGCAAATTAATAATAGCCTCTTTATGATAATCTTCATTCTTTTTAGATATAAATTGTAAATCTACTGAATGTATATCAGTAATATTAGAAAGAGCTTTTATTAAATCTAATTTAGGTATTCTATCTATTCTATTCAGATTTAAGAAGTAATTTGATATTACATCCAAAATTTGATTATTTAAAGAATCATCTGTAACATCTGAATAAGGTATTACAAAAATATTCATAACATAATAAGATAAAGTAGGATTAACAATAGAAAAGTTTTTAGTTAATTGTATGTTACCACCTGTTCTTAAATACTTTCCAATTTTACCAATTTCATAATCATCTAAAGAAAAGGCTGCTATATCAATATCAAAATAGTTGTTATTCTGATTTTTGAATAAGTTTATGTTTGGTGTAACTGCCACAAAAACAGTTCCATTTTTCTCATAAGCATTAACGTGTGAGAAAACACCTAACTTCTTAATCTCATAAGCATATTGTTGTGGTAAAGCTAATACATAGTTATTACTAACCATAGGTAATAAACTTCTCGTAAATAAAGATGATTCGGCATCTGCTCCAAAATTTATATCTGTATAAATCTCGATATCAAAAATTTTACCAACATCAATAGTACCACCAAATCCATCAAACACATCATCAACAAAATCCCAATCATTTGATGTTCTTCTGAAAATGTTTCCTAAACTGCCATCTGTTTTCAAAAATCTAACAGTTATTACTGATCCAAGTTCTGGAATAGCACCAAAACCACCATTTCCAAAAATAATATCTAATCCTTCATCAAATCCACTTTTAGTAACAACAGCTTTCTCATCAGGTAACATTTCATAAATGTGCTTCTTAATAGTCCAAAATTCATCATTTACTAAAATTTCTACTCTGAAGTTTTCAACATCTTTTAAACCACTCACATTTACAAAAAAAGTTTGTAATTGTTCTCCACTCCCAGTATATGTTTTAGTTTCCCATTTTCCTTGAATAACGTTAATTTTAAATTCATAACTTTTCGACATTATATGAGAAATTCTATCCGAACCTAAATCTAAACTATAATCAAGTGAGTTAGTTTTATTTGCTAGAGTAGTTTTATTTAGAAATATAACTTTACCACCTGGTATTTCTTTTTCGATATCAACAGCTGACTTTAATCTAAATAGTAATGTTCCAGTTGCACTTATTGAACGGGTTGGATTATGTCCAGCGAATATAGCAGCATTTCTTATAATTCTTCTATTTGTTGAAGAGGCGTTACTTAAATCAAATTGATTTAATGTTCCTTTTAGATATAATAAAGAAAGTTGTTGCAAATTTTCTATTACTCCTAAAATCTGACCATATGGTGAAGCATTACTAAAAAGAATACCAGCTTTGTTGTATTCAGTCTTTAAGAAATCTTCAATCTCTTCTTTTATTCTATCAAAACTTATTTGTATAAATTTCATATTTAATCAACTTTTTTTAGATAATCTTCATCAAATCTATTTTTTTCAAAAATATCTTTAATATCATTTGAAATATTTTCAATTGATGATCTTCTTTCAATTAAAAAAGAATTCTCATCTAATGGATTAGAAAAATATTTCCATTGAAAATTTTGGTTCTCAATTTCTTTTTTTGTTACAATCATTTTAACTTGTTTTCCTTCATTAATACTTATTTCAAAGTAGTTACCAAACTCTAGGCTTGATTTTTCTAAAATTTCAACATTTGAAAAATCATTTAAAATTAAACCGTGTAGTTTGTTAATATTATATTTCATCTCAGAGCTCATAAAATTTATATTTTTTTATTATATATTAAATTATTTTCACCACTTCACTTATTTTATAAATATTTCAAATTAATATATACGATATGGAAGAAATTAAATATTTAGTTGAGATCTTTAAACAATATGGAGTAACTGGTGTTGTTATAGTTTCAATTGCTTTATTATTAATTGGCTCTGTGAAAATGGGTTGGTTAAAAAAACTTTATTCAAAAGCACAAGAGTTTTTTATTTTTGTTTTTCTTAAATCAAAGACTAAAGAAGTAACTTCTAATGATATATCTATATCTGAATCTGATGTTATTAATCACGATATTTTTAATTATATTGATTTGTGGACTTATTCGAAAGTACCAACTATTCAATTCTCTACTGAATATAGAACTGCTGTTTTTAGAAGATATTTAACAATATTTCTGAAAAGTTATAAATCAAAAATTAAAAATTACATTCAAAATGATGAGTTTAAAAAAATGGATAGTGCACAATTATGGCGTTCATTTCTTAAACTAGTTACTGATATTGTTTATGATTATGAAAAAAGTATGGAAGAACAAGGAATTCCAAAAATAGTTATAGATAAAATGAAAGTTAAAAATAATGATATGATTAATCTTATAATTGACTTAATAGAAGGTATATGTAACTCATCATTTTATAACTCAGATAATAACCTTTTGAAAGTTTATTCAATATTAAATATCATACTTTCTGTTTTAGAAAATACTATTTCACATTCTGAAAGTACTTGTAATTCAATTAATGGTCAATTAAAAGGTCTTTCTTTTAATGATGGTGGTAGAATAGTAACAGAACCTTAATCCATTAATGAGTAAACATCATCTGCAGTAAAGTCTGGATCAGTAACTCTTAAATCGTAGTCATTGAATGATTTAAAATCTTCTTCATCAGCATCTAATCTTCTTTCTACTGAATCATTTTTGTCTCCACGACCTTGTATTCTTTTTTTACGAGTTTCTCTGTCTATGTCTAAATAAACAACAAAACAACCTTTCCTAACCTCAGGTGTTATGTTTTCAAATTCAGCTGGAGTCATTATCATAACTTGTGAATTTTGGAAGTCTTCGTTTGTTATTCCATAATACCAAGTTTCTGGATCTCTGCCTTCTGGTGTAACATTAAAAGTTTGATAAGCTAAAAATTCTTTATTATTTATTGATTCTGTGAATATATTATCATCGACGAAATTATATGTGATACCTTGTTTCTCGAACTTTCTCATTGGACGAGTTGTCCATTTAACACAAGGTTTTAAACCTAGTTCGGTTAGTTTTCTAACTAAGAAATCTTTTCCACTCCCAGATTTTCCTAGAATTAAAACCTTCTCGTTTTTTTCTGATGCTGATTTCATAACAACAATCATTTTCTTTTTATATCATAGTGATAAAGAAAAGTTTAATGTATTTTCTCAACAATAAATTGAATTTTATTTACTTTTATTTCAGATACACTATTTAAAGAGTATGCGCTTGGGCATACTAAGTCTTTATTATCAATCAACTTATTCATAAATTCCGTTGTCTTTTTAAATTCATAATCAGCCATATTAAGTCTATTAATGGAATAAAAAGAAGCTTCTTCTGAACCACATTTACCATAAGAAACTAATGATGTATTTTTATGAGGACTTTTATCTATCTTATTTAAAAGATTGGTACCTAAAATAGTAAATAATCTTCTCGTTAATTCATAATTAATATTTCCAAGGTTTTTAAAATTCCTCAATAAATAGTACTCATTTTTATTATCAAATAGAAAATTTACTTTAGTTGTAAATTCGCCAAATCCTTCATCACTTAGATAACCAGATATTCTTTGAGCAACTCTATTAACTTTCTCTCCTAAATCTTTAGTATAATTTTCATCAATTGTGATTGTTACATAGAATTTATCTGATTGTTTATTTGATGTTATTTGTCTATCTGGGAAAAGATATTCCTCCCACTCATCAATTAAAATATCTTCGATATAAACTTTAATATCTTCAGATTTCTCAACATTACTAAATTTAGCACAAACTATGATAGCTGGATTTTTAAGTAAAAAATCTTCTAAACTCTTCTTATCATCTTTTAAAATAGATAAATCATAAACATCATTATCATTTAATCTATCACCGGTAATATAATCACCAACATTAATTTCATCTTTAGTGATGTAAATAAAATCTCTTTTTGTAGGAGTTACTCTACTTGGATCATTACCACCTTCCTTTATATAAAAGTTCCATTTGTCTAACATTAAACCAAAACCTAGTTTACTTTTTGGAAAATCTTCTTTAGTTATTTTTCTCCAAGGCTCTTTAACAATTGAACCATCTGATCCTGATGAAGATACAATAGATATAAATTTAGAATCATTAGTTTTCTTTTTAATCTCTTTATATCTATAATTAAGTAAAGGAAATAATTTGAATATCTTTTTAAGTAAAAATCCACCAATTAAAACCGGGGCATGTAAAATCATTCTTTTCTCGTCTGGGCTTAACTCCTCATTTATGTAATTATCATATTTCTTTATGTGTTTCATATTAAAAGTTTATTTTAGCTCCGATTGTATTAACACCTGTTATTCTAGTGAAATTAAATTGAACTTCATGACCATATAAAGAAACTGTTTTACTATATGATAAATTTAGAATTGGTATCAATACTGGTTGATTATCATTATCTAATCCTCTAATATAAAAATAATTTATATGTAGTGGAAATTGTGGTTTTGATAATAAATCTAAATCACTTAAAGATAAGTCAGGTAAGTTTTTAGTTTCTTTGAAAGTTAAGAATTCATTTTCTAATAAAGAAATAGATAGTGTATTTTCACCAACACCATCATTTGTGACAATATTTGGATATTTCTCAATTATTGTATCAGCAAATTCTTTAATATCACCATCTTTTGTTTGTTCAACTAAAGATGTTGTATCTTTAACCGGATCTTTAGATGGTATTTCTTTTGGCATGGTTGGTTTTAATAATGATGACGCCGCTAAACCTAAAGCTCCAACAGTTGATGCCAAACTTTCATCTTTTTTAACATTAACTATATCATCCTTAGCAAAGTTATCATAACTCATAACTTTTTGAGCTGGTTTCACATCACCTTCTCCTTTTGTGAAATCTTGTCTTCTTCTAAAAAGAATGTCTTTAAATGATTTAACTTTTTTATCTCTATTAGATCCATGAGATCTAGACTTTCTAATAGGAACTTTTTGAAATACTCTATTAACTCCACTAGGATTGTATGGAATTGCTAACTCATCAGGTTCAGAACTTTTAGCACTAGCCCAATTAGTTCCAATAGTTTGACCAGCTAAACCTGAAGCGGATGAACCATAACCCATACCACCACCGATAAAAGGACCACCAGTTGCAGATGTTTCACTAATCTCACCTGGTATAAACTCTTCAACCATTTCAGAATGAACTATATTAGGAACTCTACCTTCTTTATACCATTGGTTAACAACATAAATATCTCTATCCATATTATCTTTAATAATCTCAACAACATTATATTCACCTGATTCAAAAGGACCTACTGGTTTAGTTATAATTTTTCCAATGATTGGCATTTTAGTAACATCGCCACCGCTATATGATAGAGGTCTAAAAGATGATTCAAAAGTCTTTAAATATTTCATTGTTTATATATTAATTATTTTTCTCGATTATTCTATAATTGTATTTATTCTTTTCAGCCCACTTTATTACCTTTTCTATACTATCACCTATTTCAAAATCTAACTTTAAATCTTTTATTTTTAGTCCATATATTTTGCAGAAAATAACTCTTTTTCTTGGTGTGTAATAAATATAAAATTCGAACTTTTTCTTCCAGAATAAAAAATGTCTCTTTTCTCCACTAATTAAGATTAAGTTTAAATATTTTCTAATATTAGTGTTCATTTTATTAAAACAAAGATCATTTTACTTATATATAAATAACCGGAAATAAAATTATGAATAACTTAGAAAAACTTGAAATTAAAAGGCTTCTAAAAGAATTAGACTTCATAGAGTCGGATTATGAATACAAGAATGAGTTGATAAATCAACTTGAAATTGAATTTATTAGTTCTGTTAATATCTATTTAGATGATAAGCCAGAGTTGAAAGAAATTTTCGATGAAAAGATTAATAAAAGATTTCAAGAAACAATCAATAGAAAAATAGAGAGTCTTAATAATCCACCACCGGTTGTAGAAAAAATTGTAGTTGAAGTCGATCCAAAAATCAAAAAGATTTATAGAGAGATTGCTAAAAAAACACATCCTGACAAAGTAAAAGATGATGAACTAAATGATATTTATATTAAATCTACTGAATACTATGAGTCTGGTGATATTTTATCAATTTATAAAATTTGTGAGGATTTAAATTTAGAATATGAATTTACTTTAGATGAGAATGAATTAATTAAAAGTAAAATATTATCTTATAAAGAAAAAATAGATCTTTTACAATCTACATTTACATGGAAATGGAGTAATACCGATGAAGATAAAAAAGATAAAATAATTGAAGACTATATAAAGATTCAGTTATTTAGATAATATTTAATTTAACTTTTCTCTCATCTAACAAAGCTTGTAACTCTTCTTTACGGAAATTATTTTTATAAATATCATTTGCTTTATCAGAGTTTTGTAATTCCCAATCACTACCATTACTTGTTGTATAAATGTAGTTTTCATCACCATCAACGACCTCAATAGTTTTAGAAGATAATTTATCATAAAATCTTTTAACATCACTATTTACTTTATAAAGTTTAGAATCACTCCATTTGTTTAAAGAATCATTCCATACTTGAAACATTATATAGATTGGATTTTCTAATTCATTTTGTTCTTGACCGTATATAAACATAAACTTACAAGGTTTATTTAAGAATGTTTGGTATGTTTCGGTATCTTCTAATTGAGATTTTTTAAGAGCTAAACTAGATAATGAATTTATAAATTCTACATTATTAAATAAATAATCTAAATCTAAACTATCTTTAAAAGAATCACTAGGTAGTTTTAATGTATCAAACATATCAACTTCTTCAGCATTAATTGAATTTAAAAGAATGTCATGCCATATATTTAATGATTCCATTAAATCAACTGACTGAATAGTTAAGTCAATAACTAACGATTCTTTGTATTTTTTGTATGATTTTATCCACTTCATTAAAATTGAATAAATATTTTTAATATATATATTAAAATTTTAATCTCAATAATGAAATGGTTAAGAAATTATAAATTATTCAAAGAATCTAAAGAAGTAAAGTCTAATTATTCACCAAAAAATATAGTACAAGAAGTTTGTATAAGTATGTGTTTACTTAATCCTGAATTTCTTGACAATATTTTAGATCGTGGTTTAAAAGCAAGATACTCAGAAGACTCTAGTGTGTTTTTAACAGATTTAAAAAATTTGTTATTATCTAAAAATAGACTTACTCTTGGTAAATTTATTGATAATAAAAAATGTGTTGAAGATGACGAAATCTCTAAATTAAATGGTTATTTTAATGAGGTTGATTTTTCTATTGACAAAGACTGGAATAAATTATCCGATAGTAGAACAACTGCTAGAAACATAATGGATAAACTTTTAGGTGATGAGAAGTTAACTTCTGAAAGAATTAGAAAAATTTATTGGATTGGGCCAAACAAGTCAAAAGATTTTAACGAAGATATTGTTATTGAAACAACTGAGGGAAAACAATTTTCTATATTTTTAAATAAAAACTTATCTACACAAAAAACTTCATCATTCAATACATTTGGTGATGACTTAATCGGACCTAATATGGAAAAATTATACTCTGATGAGTATATGCCTAGATGGAATAAATTAGTTCAAACATGGGTTACTATAATCTATGAAAATGCTGATAAACCAATTCAAAGACACATTGAAAAGTTTATAGATCCTAAGAGAATAGAAACTATGGGATATTTTGAATACTTTGATATAAAACATCAAGATCCAAGATACAAACATTTAGGTGAGTTTTTTAGAGAGTTTGATAAAAACATTTTAAAGTTCTCTGATTTATGTGATGAGATTTGGAAGAATAAAGATAATTGTTTCATGGATGTTGAAAGAGTTAAAAAAGAATGGTATGAATCTAAAATTGTAATTCTTAACTCTAAAATATTAGAAAACTTATTAACAAACTCTTTAAAGAGTGAGTTTTCAGATGAAATACAAAAGTCTGATGATGGAATGAAAAAAGCTGAAGGAACAGTTAAAATGAAATTATTTAAAACTATTGTTGAGAAAATGGGTTGTTTGGAAAGAACACTTTATTTTGTTTCTAATAATGGAAATAATTTTAATGTAATTCCTGCTAGAGATTTCTTTAGAAAATACTATAATGACATTGAATTAAATTTTGATTATCATGTTAAGTTTAATTATAATGAAGATGATGAAGAATTAAATGATTTTAAAATCAGTTTAAATTTACAACTTGACGGTGATAATCTAATTGATATGATTATATTTGTTAAATTTACTGGTGGTGAACTTTCTTCTAAATTATCAGCGAAATATAAATTTGAATTAGTTGATGATTTTAATTATAGAATTGCTAAAAAAAGACTAACTGAGTTCGAACCAAAAGAAGCCCAAGAAGAAGAGGAAGAAGGTGATTATAATGAAAATGAGGAATAATTTATTCCTCATTTAAAATATCATTAATTCTTTTATCTCTAAAAATAGAACCAGATAAATTGAAATTAATTTTTCTAATTGTGGTTGAAATATCATTGGTTGTTGGGTTCATATCACTAGCATAAATATCTTTAACTAAATCTCTCAATTCCACTAACTCTTCTATGTAATCATCACCATAAACATAAATTGTTTTATCTGGTAAATTATCATTTCTAATAAATAAACCTGGTTTCGAATCAATAGTAAGTTGATTATTAATCAATTTATATTTTATATCCAATGTAAAAATAGTAAGATCGGTACTACCCATAATACCAGATCTAGCAATGAATTTTCTTTCATAATTAGAGTCATCATTAGTTGACCATTTTAGCTCGCCGTTTTTAGTCATCTCAATAATAGAAAAAACTAACTCTTTAATTTCATTTTTCATGTCATGGAACATTATATGTGTAATATATACAAATATAAAAAAAACTCAAAAAAGTTTTATGGCATTAAGTGATTTTATAGGATTTCCAATTTATCGTGAAAATTTATTAACAGGACCATCACACGTTTCATTAGCTATACCAGGACTAAATAGTGTTATTTCAAAATCTATTGGAATGACTAGTTCAGCTATGTTGTTGGTACCAAATATCGACTTTTTACTAGAATTTGCTAAAGGCAATCTTGGTATCAGTGATAACTTATGGAAGTCTGTTATTTCCGCTAATATGAACTCTCCACAATCAGCAAATAATGAAGGAGTGTTCAAAAGTTTTGCTAAGGCAAATGATTTACCATTAGATGATATCAATAAGTATAAGAAGAGTGGTAAATTTAAAATGCCTGTATCAGCAGTTGAACTAAGTTCAGCATTTGATGGATCAGGATTAAAAGCATTTGAAAAAACAACTATACTATCAATTTTTGAAAGTCAAAAACCATATATGGAAATTGCTAGAACAGTTGCTAGTTTATTTGTTGGTATTGAGGATGTTGTTGCTAGAATAATGCCCTTAGTATCATTAAATCCACTAACACACAAATCTGAAATACCTAAAATGAATGGTGGTGGTGTTCTTAAAAATCGTAACAGACCAAAAGCGGCTGGATTTAAAAATGGTGAAGAAATAAATGAAGCTTTGAAAAAACTTAAAAGTACATCAAGCAAAGGTGGTAAAATGAAAGTTAATAAAAATGGATCAGTTACAAAAGAATCTACTGATACACAATCAACTGATCTTGGTGAATTTTTAGATCAAAATGTTAGTAAATTACAATCAAAATATAAAATAATTAAAGTTCAATACTCAACTGGTCAATTTGATCCGAATGAAGATTATATTTATACTTTCATTGATTTACCACCAGATTCAGCTGCTGAACCAGATAACTCTTTACCAGAAGACGAAGATCCTTATGATAAATATAAACCTGAAAAAATAATATTGGGAATATACAACTCTAAAGGAGTTCCGGTAAATCCAAATGAATTTCTTAAAGCTATTGGATATTCTGGTAATCAAATTATTGAAAGAGAAACTACATACAAAAGAGCTGAATGGATAACAAAGTCTGATAAATGGAAATTTAGAGGTGGTGATTTTACATGGCCGACTTTAGGAACACCTAATTATGTTTTTGAACGTGGAATTTTAACACAAGTTGCGAAAACAGCTCCAGATAAATATACACTTAAAAAGTATAAAAAAGATGAAAAAAATATCTTAACAAATGAAACTGCAATAGAAGGTGATCCAGTTATCGATAGTTTTGACTCAACTGATTCAGATGCTTATACTAAGTTCTTCACTGAATATACTAATATAAATTTAAATCTAGCAAAAGATTTAGAACCTGATGAAAGAGAAGAAGCTAGAAAAGAAATAATTAGTAGAATAAATGTTCCATCACATTTAGAAAACCTATCAAATTATGGTCAGAATAAAAAAACTGTTTATAAAGCATTACCTGATGGTCAGCCTGCTTTTCCTGAAGTTTTAAAAACTATATTTAAACCATATCAAATATATTCAGCATCAGCTTCAGCTGATCCAAAACTTGCTGGTTTAAATGGATTAATTTGGATTGATCCAGAAGCTGATTACGAAACTAAAGTTATAAGAGTTGATCCAGTTTTTAAAATAAAAACAATTGGTGCTAAGAGTGAGTCTAAATTAGATACAACAATAAAATCATTTGTTAAAAATTTATATGAAATAAAAAATTCAGATAATTCAAATTTTGGTATAGAGGTTAAAAGAAATAATAATGTAATAGAAACTGTAGAAGGTACAAAAGTATATAACTTAGATAATTGGAACTATCAAAATGGTGATGTTGTTAACACAAATACTTATACTTATAAAATGTGGTCAATTGATCCAATTTATGAATATAGAAATATAACATCAAAGACTTGGAATTCAGTTTCGACATCAAATGGAGTTTTTAATATCACAATTAAAAAAGAAGGTAACGATTGGAAATATGTTCAAAACACAACCACAACTATAACAGGTGATAGAGTCTTAGGTGATTTACAGACATACGTTTATGTCGAGAATGGAATTATTAAAAAGTGGTACTATAAATATGATCAAAAATTATCATCTACTCAAACCATTAACACATTTATTCTACCAGAAATTGGAATTAAAAAATCTGTTACACTTAATGTAAATGATAGAACTTGGACAACATCACAAACAAGTATTCCATTATACTCATTAAAAGTTACAGATCTTAGTAATCCAGGTGGAACTATAATTGACCCTTCAAAAGTAGATAACTCATTTTTATCAGGAAATGAATTATTCTCAAAGGGTAAGTATGGTGTTGGTGATCCGGATAATCCACAAGAAATTGACATCATCGAAAGATATCAAATAACTGATTTAGATACAGAAAGTTATTATATAATAGAAGGTGTGAGAGCTGACGCTAATAAAACTTCTAAACCAGATGAAGGTGAAGCCAGTGGTGGTGGTAAGAAATGGTATAGATTACCTCAGGCGATTGGAGCTATAATGGTATTTATAAAAATTCTAATACAAATATTCACGAAATTAGTACCAGCTATAACCAAATTAATAAAATTACTTAAAAATCCAATTGAGTTTATAACAGATATAATATCCGAAAAATTGGGAGAGTCATTTGAATGGTTATCAAAAGACGCATTTAAAGCATTCACTAGTTTAATAGAGGTTGTTAAAAAAAGAGAAGAGATATTAAAAAAGGGTGGATCAGCTTACGTTGATAAAGTAAAACAGATAGTTAGAAACTCACCATTAAAAGATTATGTTTTTGTTAATGGTTTTGGTAAAAAAATATCATCACTTTCAGCAGCTATAAATGATATCACAAAGTCAGTAACACAAAATGTGACACAAGTTGGTAATGATATAACTAAAAATTTAGGTGGAGCTGCTGCGAATATAACAACTTTTGGTAGTGGTATTGCTAGTAATTTATCAAATCAAACAGGTAATATCGCAAACACCTTACAAAGTCAAGTCGGTGGATTATTGAGTAACTTACAAGGTCAAGGTCAAAATCTATTAAATCAAGGACAAGGATTGGTTAGTAATTTACAAGGTCAAGCTGGAAACATAGTTGGTAATCTTCAAGGTCAAGCCGGAAATATAGTTGGTAATCTTCAAGGTCAAGCCGGAAATATAGTTGGTAATCTTCAAGGTCAAGGTCAAAATCTATTAAATCAAGGACAAGGATTGGTTAGTAATTTACAAGGTCAGGCTGGAAACATAGTTGGAAATCTACAAGGTCAAGGTCAAAATCTATTAAATCAAGGACAGGGATTGGTTAGTAATTTACAAGGTCAAGCAGGAAATATAGTTGGAAACCTACCAGGTCAGGCTAATAATTTACAAGGTCAAGCTGGGAATATAATTAACAATGTATCAACAACTGGTGTATCATTCTTTGATAGTACAACTGGTCAAGTTAGTACAATAGTTGGTAATTTCTCACAATCAGTATCAAATAATTTAAGTGGTAAAACTCAAGAAATTGCTTCACTTGTTGAAAAAGCTGGTAAAGATATAAAATTCTCAAAAGGTGTTTTATCAATTGCTGATAGAGCTATGAATAACACATCTTTACTAGGTAATAAAAGTATATCACCTATTTTAAAACAAACTCAAGGATTAGGAGACTTTAAGTTTCTTTTAGATGGTGTTGGTATTATACCATTCTCTATATTTAATTTCAATCTAGGTTTTGGATTAGAATTAAATTTCTCAAACTTAATAAACAAAAAAGCTCCAATAAAATTATTATTTGATAAATCAAAAAGAAATAATAGTGAGAAAAAAGATCCTTGTGCTGATACTAAAAGTGATACTAATAGTGTGAGTAATAACACTGCTAATAATAATAACAATTCGGCTCCAAAAAATCCAGAAAATGGATATCAAATAGTATCAACTTGGTATTCAACTGGTCAGTTTCTTGAAGGTGTTGACTATAACTATTATTATGTTACACAAGAGAACGAAGAGTTATTGAATGAAGTAGATTCTTTAGAAAATACTGGTAATCCGGATGATGTATTTTTAGCTAAAGAAAAGTTACAAGAAGCCATAAAGAAAAATCCTTTTGATGAAACATTAAAAGAAAAATTAAAAGATATAAAGTTAAAATTACTTGATACAGCAACTGCTACTCAACCTATATTAAAACTTGTTATTAGTTTGGTATCATTACCATTGAAAATAATAGCTGATATTATCCAATGGATACTTTGTTTCTTTAAAGGATTGGTAAATCCACTTACTTTACCTGCTAAATTAGTAGAATTTTTTTCTTTTCAATGGTTACTTAAATTTGTTACACCACTTGGTATACTTCAAACACTTGGTATAAAATTCAATCCACAATTATTATTGGGTTGGGTTGGTAAAGCATTTATGAGCAGTCAATCAATTGATCAATTAAATGATAAATTTTCAGAAGTTTCAAATACACTAAATGATAAAACCAAAAAAACAGCTGATAGTAAAACTGGTACCGGTACTGGTGGTTCTTCCACAAGTTCATCTACTACAAGTTCATCTACTACAAGTTCGGCAAATAGTTCTGCTAATTCATCAACCAATTTAGCAAATAAATCTGGTAAAGATAGTTTAATAGGAAGTGCCACAGAACAGGTCAAAAAGGCAAAAGGTTATTTATACTCAGATGACTATGAATTGGCAAATCTAAGTGAGTTCTTTAGTGCACCATTTTTAGCACCTTTACCAACATTCACAGCTGGAAATTTCAGAGGTTTATTAAAAAATATTTCTAGTAAATACATAAGTGCTCTTCTTAAAACTGATTCACTTGAACAAATAAATAAAAATCTAAATAAATTAAAAAGTGTTGTAACTGAAAATAAAAATACATTAAGTACTTTAGTTGGTAAGAACTCACAAATAACACAAAACTTCAATAGTCAAGTTCTTTTATCAATAACACAACAAGTTGAAGCTGCTACTGGAACATTTAATACACTTGCTCAAAGAGGATCAACTTTATTCGCGGGATCTAATATTGCTGATAACTTGTCTATATCAAATAACTTAACAAGTGACGTAGTAAATCAAATAACTGGTAATCTTCAAGGTCAAGCTGGGAACATAGTTGGGAATTTACAAGGTCAAGCCAGTAACATAGTTGGTAACTTACAAGGTCAAGCAGGGAATATAGTTGGAAACCTACAAGGTCAAGCTGGAAATATAGTTGGAAATCTTCAAGGTCAAGCAGGGAATATAGTTGGAAATCTTCAAGGACAAGCTGGTAATTTGGCTAATCAAATAGCGAGTAATTTACAAGGACAAACGGTAAACCTAACAAATAACTTAAATAACATAGGACCTAATATCGTAAATAATTTATTGAATGCTAACTCAGCTATATTGAATAACTTAACTCAGAGAGCAGCTTTTGTTTTAGAACAAGTAAAGAAAACAGCAAGTCTTTTATTGAAACAAGTATTTAAATTGCCATTTTTTCAATTGATATTTCCATCATTGTGTTTTATTGAGAAAGTAGTAAATGGATTTATAAACTTTATTTGGTCACTATTAGGTATTGAAGTTATTATACCACCACCACAAATAAAATTATGTAAAACAAAAAATCCACTTGACTTACAAAAAGTATTAAATGGTGAAATACCATCAAGTTCTAAAAAAGAAGATGATACTGAAGTTAATAGTACAATACCTTATGAAGAACAAAAAGTTAGTGAAGACTTTATATACGAAGTTAAATTATCAGACGGTACAGTTAAGACATTTTTAGATAGAGAAGCGTTAGATGATTTTATGAGTGAGAATAGTGATGTAAACTTTGACTTACAATTTTAATATAACTTAAAAAAATAGATTTATTATGCCAAAATCAAGACAAAGAAAGAATCACAAGCAAAAGGTTCAGGCTAGAAATAACCGAATTGCTAACGAGAAAAGTAGAGCTCAAAAAATGCAAAGAGAATTCATTATGAATTTAATTAAACAAGAGCAAGAAAAAGGTTTATTTGAGAATGCACCTACAATAGAACAAGGACCAATTGTTGATGGTCCAATAATTGATGGTCCATCTATCTAAAAAAAATTAGAAAGTTCTTAGACAAGGTTTAAGAACTTTTTTATTTTCTTACCAAGAAATTTTTTTAAAATGTTAGCTTTGTAACAAGAAGAATTTTTCTTTTTACATATAGTTAAATACCAATTTATCATTAAGATTTTATCTATATCTTCTTTACACATTATATAAAAACTTTTCTGTACCATATATATAAAAAATAAAAACCATTTTTTAATTATGCAAAATAAAATAACAAGTGCTTTAATTTCTGTTTATGATAAAACTGGATTAGAGACAATCATAGAAAAACTTATTAAAAATGAAGTTATAATCTACTCAACTGGAGGAACATATGATTTCATAAAAAAATTAGGTTTTCCTGTAGTTTCAGTTGAATCTATAACAGAGTTTCCAGAAATATTAGGCGGTAGAGTTAAAACCTTACATCCAAAAATATTTGGAGGCATTTTAAATCAACGAGATCTTAAAAAAGATCAAAAAGATGTTAAAAAACATTCTATACCACAAATTGATTTAGTAATCGTTGATCTTTATCCATTTGAAGATACTGTTGCGAATGAAGATTCAACACACGATGAAATTATAGAGAAAATTGATATAGGTGGAGTTTCTTTGATTAGAGCAGCCGCTAAAAATCACAAAGATGTATTAATAATCTCTTCTAAAGATCAATATGAAGTTTTAGAAAAAATTATTGATGATGGTTTAGAAACAACTTTAGAAGAAAGAGAATATTTAGCAGTTGATGCTTTCAATAAAACATCTAACTATGATGCTGAAATTTTCAAATATTTATTAGAAAGAGAAGGAGATGGTGAAAATAGTAATGAATTTGATATAACATCTCTTATAAATGAAGATTCCAAAAATAATTTAAACATAAATATAACAAAAGATGATTTTGATTTAAATGATTTTCTACTTTGTTGGAAAGAGTTTGGTGAAAGACCGAATCGAGTTTTGATTCATAATACATACTCAACTAAATTAGTTAATTCCGCAATTGAAGAGTTTATAAAAGAAAAAAATGTATTTACTGAAGTTACAACAGATGAAGAAGGATTGTTAATCAATGATAAAATGTTTGTTAAGTTAGATGATGAATGTTATATGTCTTATATAGTTGCTGATAGATTATCAGATGCTTCTTTTATTGATACTATTACTTTTATTTATAAAAGAGGATATGAGAAGATACAAGAATTTTTAGATATATTGAATGATTGTATAATGGACTTCGCACACGAAGATTCACATAAACTTAACACAATCACTTTATCACAAAGTGGATTAGAAATAGAGCCAATTAGTTTACATGATATAGATTTAGATAATATTGATTTGTATTATAACTCTGATACATTTAAAAAAGTTGATAAAGCAATCAAGCAAATTAAAAAATCAGATAAGGGTTTAAGTATATTTTATGGTGAAAGAGGTACTGGTAAAACATCAATTATAAATTATATTTCTTCTAAATTAGATAGAATTGTTATTTTCATTCCAAATAATATGATTGAACATACAATTAATAATCCAGAGTTTAGAAAGTATCTTAAAAAATATGATAAGCCAGTTTTAGTTATTGATGACTGTGAAGTAGCATTTACTGAAATCTATGGTAGAGCTAATATGTTTAGTTCAAATTTATTACAGATGGTGGATGGATTTTTAGCAGAGTCGATGAATTGTAATATTGTTGCAATATTCAATTTAGAAAATGAAGAAGAGATTGATCACTCACTATTAGATTGCAATAATCTAATCGATTGCATTGAGTTTAAGTATTTAGATACTGATGATAGTATTAATTTAGGTAAACACGTAAATAACAACAAAAAGTACAAAAACAAAACGAAATTGATTGATATAATTAAAAAAAGATCAAATAAAGAAGTATTTGACATAGGATTTTAAAATTAATATATACATTATGAAGATTAAAGAATTAAGTGATGAAGAGATTCTAAACTTTCTAATGACATCTGAATTCGAAGATAACTATTCACCAGATGAATTAAAATATCTCCTACTAAAGTGGAGATATTTTTATCGTTTATTTCACGGTAAATATGAAAGATTGAGAGATGATAATATAAGTGATATAAGTATGTTAAAGAGTGAAGTTCAAACACTTAACAACAATATAATAAACTTACAAGTTGATGTCGCTAGTAGAGATAACCTAATTGACTCTATGAAAAATAGAAAACTTACCTGGAAAGAAAGATTAACAGGAAAAATTATAACAAAAGAAGATGAAGATAAATGAATTTGAAAAATTAGAGAATAAAATTAACAATCAAAATTTTCATGAAAGTTACCGAACATTAAATCATGTTATGGTTGCTCTTTCATATTTTGGTCATATTGCCTCTATATTTTTAGCATTTTTTATGTTATCTAATATACTTCTTGGTGTTATGGATAATAAACCAGTTGTTTATGTTGTAACAGTAATTATATTAAGTGCGATAGAATTACTTAAAAGAGATATTTTTCATAAATTTAGTATTCTTTATTTAAAACTAAAAGCTTTTACTAAAGATGTACTCCCTCTTTTCTTTTTAAGTATTGCTATTATTGGTATTTCATTTTACTCGTCTATAAAAGGTGCTAGTGAATACTCTTCAAAAAGTGATAAGATTGAACAAGATTATCAAAAAATTAACAAGCAATTTGAAGATAGTCTTACAAAAGTTTATCTGGTTAAAATTGAGTCTATCGAGAAACAAAAAGGTAGTAAAGAAAATTCTTTGAATACTCTTTATAATCAACAAAATGAACTTAATAGTTTGGCTTTAACTGGAGAATTAACACCAGTACAAAAAAAGTTACTAAAATCTTTACCAGCTCAAATTAAAGCTTTAGAAAGTGAAAATAAACCATTTATTGAGTCTAAAAAGGCAGAGATTTCTTCTTTGGAGAAAGAAAGAGATGATAAAATTAAAAAGCATCACACTGATACTGAAAAAGATTCTAAAAAGAAGAAAGATGATAATTCAAGTAACTCTGTAGCGTTCATTATATTCTCAACTCTTATAGAGATTTCTATTTTAGCAGGTGTTTACTTTAAAGATTATTATGATGTTCGTTCTTATAGAGAGAAAAAAGATCAAATCGAAAAAGACCCTAACTTTCAAAAGTGGAGACTTTATAAACAAATATTAGAAATTATTTACACTGAGGAAACAAAAGTAAATCAAAAACTTCCATCAAATAAAGGAATTATTGAAACTTGTAAAGTAAATGATATTATAATTTTGCCTAAAGATGTTACTAACTTTTTGAAAACAATGTCTAGTTTAGGAATTATAAAGGTATCTGGAAGTAGTCGATATGTTAGTAAAGCAAGAGATATTTCATTTGAAACTTTGAATAAACATTTTAATATTGAATAACAATGAATTATAAAGTAAAAATAGGTGATATATTAGTTTTCACTGGTAATAAGACAAAAGATCCTCATTATGATAATTTTGAAGTTGGTGAACAATATAAAATAAAAAGTATTGATGTTTTGTACGATTCCGATGAATACTTCGAAAGTAATTGTGTTACTTTTGAAGATCATAAGTATGGATCTTTAACTTATAAGTTACCAGAATATTTTGTTCTTCTAGAAGATTACAGAAATGATAAAATAGATCAAATTTTATGATTGAAACACCATTTAATTACACGGGTTCTAAATATAAATTACTAGGTATTAGATTGTGATTATAATAAAGTTTCTAGAAAGGGGGATAAGAAAACCACCGAGGTTATTATAATGAACTATTAGAGGATAATTTAGTTTTTATATATAACAAAAAATTAAATTATTAAATATGGATTATTTAGATAAGTATGACGCTTTAGTTAAGTTATTAACTGAAGAGGTTGAAATCGAAGGTAAGAAGTATGACTTAAAAGAAGATTTTGATAAATTCTTTGTTCGTTCAAATAAAACAGCAGGAACTAGAATCCGAAAAGTTATGCAAGAACTTAAAAAACTAGCTCAAGAAGTTAGAGATGATGTTCAAGATTATAAAGGAAAAATTTAATAAAATCCCATCTAAAAGATGGGATTTTTATTTTAATATATAATAAAAAATAAAAACTTCTAATGAAAAAATTTAGTAAATCAATTGGTCAAAAAGTGAATGAAGAACCAAAAGTTGAAGTTAAAAAAGTAAATGAAGTAGAAATCTTTAAATCTAAAGTATTAAACTTAATGGATCAATTTCTAAGAGTTCAAACTTATGGACCAGTAGATCGTTATTTAAGAGCTGGTAATATCAAAATAAGTGGTAAAGAAACTTTCTTAGAAGCTTTGATGAGTTTAATGGATGATAAGTCAAACAAAGACACAAAAGCTGTTCTAGAGAGTCTAAAAGCTGATATAAAAGATTGGCAAGCTTTAGATAATAAAATAGAAGAATATAAAGTTTCTGAAAATAAAATAGAAGAAATAAAACATAAAAATAAACTTCTTTCAATTTATAATAAATATGGTTATGATAAAAACCTTTGTTTACAAATGTTTGAAAAACATATTTCTAAAATAGAAGACGGTGAAAATGCTTATATGAAATATATTGCTTCTGAAAAATTGTCAGAAACTCATGATAATCCAGAATTATTTAAGTTAGTATCTGAAAAATATTTAGAAAAATCTAAACAATTAGGTTTTAGTAAATAAAATATTTATGGAAAAAATATTAAGTGAAATGTTTGAAGATGGTATGTTTTCAAACATTTTTTATGCAGATCAAAATCCGGCTACATTCAATATACAAAGAACTATCAAAGAAGGCGGAAAGTTAAAAACTATTACAGAAAGTAATACATATGATTTAGTCTCTTTAACAGTTAGTAATGATGATGATATAAAATATTCATTACTACATAATTTTTTTGTTACTCTAAATTATAAATCTAATAGAAAAGAAATAAAATATTTTGATAGAGGTTTTTTAAGAAATCTTCTCACTAAAAGAAACATTGATGTTATATTAGATGAAATATTAACACATAATTGGATAATAACAACTCCCAATATTATAAAAGAGCTTTCTAGAGTAGAAGGATTTGAATATTGTGAGGGAAACACAATGCTTAAATTAAGAGGTCGTTTTAATTGTCAATTTCATGATACATTAATATTTGAATTACCATCAAATGATATAAAACCAAATCTATATACACAATTTACTGAAAATGTTATCTATTGTGGTAATTTTGACTCTATAACACCGGTAATTAATAAGAATAAAAGAGCAAAAGATAACAATATATACATTGATTACTTATTTCAAACTAAAGATAATTTGAAAAAGTTATTTATTATGTAATGAATGATATTTATTTAACAGATGAACAAATTGATATTCTTTATAAAATGACGGAAGTTCATTTTGAATGTTTTGAAAAATATTACAAAGAATATAATATAAAATATGAAAGCGTACTAGAACTCAATCATAAAAAAATGATTGAGATTTTAGAAGTTTGTTATGATGAAAGATCTTTAAAAATAATATTTAATGGTATGCTTAAAGAATATAAAGATATGTTAAATAGAAAGAGAATCGATTAATCAAATAGTAAACTTAGTAAATCATCTCTTCTTTGTGCAATATCTTCAAATTCATTATAAGGAAATGATCGTTTGTTTCCACCATCATCTATTATAACAACACTTAAACTTCCTCTAATAACAGATGAAGAAACACATTCATATATTTTATCTTTAGTTAAAATTGGATTACCACTTATTTTACTATTAAAGTCATTTTTTGATTTTAATTTAGTTCCTGGTTCAACTTGCATCAATCGTGACAATTTAGATTTAATATTACTAATAATATAATCTAAATTTAGATTTTTATAATTTATATTCTCAGTTTCAATTTTATCAATCAGTGATGTTAAAAAAGTATTAGTTACAATTATTTCATCAATTGGAATAATATTCATAGATAAAACTTCTTCCGTAAAGAACTGAAATACGTATGAAAAATAATTATCTTGATATCTATTATCTAGTTTTTCAAATTCTATTTCATTTTGAATTAAATAATTAAATATTGGAACTAAACATACTTTAAATCCATCAACTTTTTCCGATTTACGAGTACCATAAGACATTCTACCTCTAGAATTTAAAGCAGGTTTTGTTTTCCAAGTTCCATTTAGCAATCTATCAAATAGATTAGGATCTGAAAATATCTTATTAAACTTTGGTTTTGTTTTATTTGTTATCAAACTTTTAAATCTATCAGACTTTGTATTTGATACGATAAGTTCTTTTAACTCTTTAAAAGAATAATCAGAAATTAAATCAAAACCACTTTCTTTAGTTGGTTTAATTACATTATTATAAAAAACTACGAACTTTTCTAGATTTAAATTAATAACAGTCATATGATCAACTAATCCTTCTTCATAATCTTTAATTATTGGAAGTTTTTTTCTTGCTTCATTATAAATCTCTATGTTTTTATTAATGTAGTCGTAAGTTAATTTCATAAAATACTTTTAATAACTGATGGATAATTTAATTCTAACTCTTTAATTTTTTCTGAAAGTGTTTCTGGTGTATCTAAGTCAGATAGTTTACACTTATATTGTTTAATGATATTACCTTCATCATAGTTTTCATTTACCCAATGAATAGTAATTCCACTTTCTTCTTCAAATGATTCGATAACAGCTTTATGAACATTCATACCCCACATACCTTTACCACCAAACTTTGGTAGTAATGATGGGTGTATATTAACTATTCTAAATAAATCTGTTATAGACTTTGGTAGTTTTAATAAAAATCCTGCTAAAACAATCAGATCTGGTTCTAATTGTTTTAACAGGTTAATTACACCATCAGTATCAAGTTGATCCTTAGATATGATGATTGATTCAATATTCTCATTTCGCGCAATGTCCAATACCTTTGCCCCAGAGTAGTTGCAAATTATCTTCGATATCACAACTTCACTACCACGAAAATAGTTAATTATGTTCTGTGTATTGGTTCCATTACCAGACGCGAATATGATAATACTTTTCATTACTTACCTAAAACTTCTTTTTGGTAATACTCGTCAAATCCAACAAGTAATTCTTTGATTGATGATGTTTTATCACTAGAGATAACTTCATCGATAAATCCAAATTCTAAAGCTTCGTAAGCATTTAACCATTTATCTCTACGTGCCGCTTCTAATACATAATTAAAATCACGACCAGAATTTTCAGCTAACATCTTAAATAAGATGTAATTGTATTTTTCAGACTCCATTTGAGAGATACGGTTATCTTCGATATGACCTTGAGCACCAGAACTAACTTGGTGGATCATAACTTTTGAAAAGTTCAAAGAAGAACGTTTTCCTTTTGTACCAGATGAAAGTAAGATTGAACCCATTGAAGCAGCCATACCAGTGTTGATTGTTTCAATATCAGAATTGATATATCTCATAACATCAACCATACTCAAACCAGATTTAACAGAACCTCCTGGTGAATCAATGTGCATTTTAATATCTCTCTTCTCAATCGAGTCTAAATACATTAACTGTGCTTGAACAACAGTTGACATATTATCATTCACCACACCAGCAACCCAAAGAATACGATCTCTCATTAAACGTGAGAAGATATCCATTTGTGTTACTCTCATTTCTCTTTCTTCTAAGATGTAAGGAGTTAATGAGTTCTCAGGAGAAATTCCATTCTCTAAATTTTTCTCGAAATAGTGAAGGTTCATAGATGAAATACCTTTACCAAGTGCGTACTTTTTGAAATCTTTACCGAAATCCATATATTTAATTTTAAAGTTTACTTATTAAAAAACGATTTATCCAATTCTGGATATTTTTCTAAAATTTTAATTCCATCTTCTTGGAATTTTTTTGAGTTCATAACCCAATCTTTATCAGTGGGTATACCACCCCATAATAACTGACAAATAAAGTTATATTGTTTTGTTGTTAATTTTTCCATATTCTTAGTTTAAGAAGTTGCCTGCTAAATCATTAAAAAGTGGAGATCTTTTTAAGATCTCATTAATCACATCAAAACCAATATCTTGAAGAGCTAATTTGAAAATTATATCACCATTCCAATCGGTGTGAATTTTTTCTACAATTTCACCTTTACATAAATTACTTATATCAGATTTGTATAGAGATACTTCGATACCATCATATATAATGAAACCTTTCTTGACAAGAGAAGTGAAACTTGATTCGTTTAATAAAATTCTATTTTCTTTCATATCATGTTTTATTTTCTTTATTTATTAAGTTTAGAACCTTTACAAATATTTTTATTTGTTAAATTATTTTCATAATTCCAAACATCATTTGAAACCATATGACATTTATGATTTTCTATTTTACCAAGACTTTTCATCTTTTCAAAATACATTCTAAACTTAATACTATGTTGATTAGTATTGGTCCATGGACATTCTTTACAAGGTTTACTACAACTCATCTTCTAAAATCATTCTTAATTTCATTTCTCTAACCATTGAGATATCACCATCACAAATATCTTCTAAGGCAGCTTCTAAACAATCATTCTGAGAATACCAAACTTTATCCCAAGAAGATATTTCAACATCACCTGGATAAATTATCGTATATGAAAAAGCATCACCAGCAATTTCACCACTCATGCGATCTCTATAAGGTTCTTGTAGAACTAAGACATCACAGTTGTAAAACTTATATTTCTTTACAATTTTATCCATTTCTTTATTCTATCCATAAAACTTTTCTTTGGTATAGAAGCTTCGATACGAGACCAATTCTTTTTAACATATTCTATTTTATCCAAATGTTGATTACACAATCTTCTTATCTCGTCATTCGGAAGACCTGTTGTAGCAGTCGTGTATTGCCAAAGGTTCTTACGAGATTGTTCCATTGATTCCCAAACATCTGGATAGGAATAACCATTTCGAATCGAATAGTCAATATAAAGATCCCACTCCTTCTCTAAGAATTCTCTTTCTGAAATTTTCATATAATATAAAAAGTTTTCATATCTAAACTATCAACACGAACTATACCATGTTTTGGGAAATCTCTCCATTTACAAGCATCTGTATATCTTTCTTCACTAACCGCAATTAACTCTTGATCCTTTACCCAGTTCATTAACTCTGTTAGCTTATTAGAAAGACGAATAACATCTATATTAAGTGCTATATTAGAACTCTCTTGAAATATCGATTCATGATATATGTTGTTCATATTATTTCTTTTTTATAAAAGTAGTAAATATAATTTTAAATACCTAATTGTTCTAATCTTTTTCTTCTTGTATTTCTTGTTATAAGTATGTTTTTGAAAGCTTCTGAATTATAAACATTAAATAATTTATTTACATCTACTTTAGAAGTAATTGGATTAGTTTTAGTAGTACCATCACTAAATGTCATTACTTTGATATATTCTACAACAACTGTTTTTTTATTTTTCTTAACTATCTTAATTGTATCGCCTCCTCTTAAAAAATTTATATCTTTAGAAAGATTAAAATGATTTTTATTAGTTGTAAATTGATCATCAACTTTTAAGTAGTCTAAAAACTCTTCCATTAATGTATCATTATACAACTTATTTAATTCCATTAATTTGATAGTAATTCCATTTTGTCTTAGTTGAAGAGCGGCTGCCTCGATTTTTAACTTATCTCTTTCGGTGATTATTTCTGATATATCCATGATATACTTTTTTACAAATATAAAAAATTTTTTTTTATTTACTAAACTTTTTCAAAACATTATTAATCCTATAAAGTATAACATTCATACGAGTTCAATGAAGAAATCGTAATAAAAAAATAAATTAACAAAATGAATAAAGCTGAATTAGTAGAAGCAATTGCTAACGAAACTGGATTGAGTAAATCTAAATCAGGAGATGTTGTTAACGCTATCGTTAAAACAATTTCTGAGTCTTTAGCAAAAGGTGAAAAAGTTTCTTTAACAGGTTTCGGTACTTGGTCAACTAACACAAGACCGGAAAGAAAAGGAAGAAATCCTAAAACTGGTGAGGAAATTACTATCGCTAGTAAAACAGTTGCTAAGTTTAAACCAGGTAATGAGTTAACAAAAACTGTTAATTAATTAACTTTTTAACATTATGAAAAAACCATCAATTTTAGTTGATGGTTTTTTTTATATATAAGAATATGAAATGGATTAAAAAATTTGAAAGTTTTAACATACCTTACTACAATAGTGAATGGAAGAAATTTTTACCTAATGAAATAACAATTATAAAAGGTCAAGAAAATTTTATACAAAGAAAAGTTTATAAAAAAGGAAATATCATGTTACACTCCGACATGGTTCAAATTACTTATACAAACGAAGAATACCAGATGGATTCAAAGGATGTAGTACCCGAAATAGTAGAGTTTGACATTTACTTTGTTAAAAATGGTAATATATCTTTGGATGTTGACATAACTTATGGTGACACAATTGCGAGTGAGTTTAAAATTGATGGTGATAAAGTTCATGTTATACAATACACATCATATGGTTCTAAATTTGATCCATCAAATACTGTCTTTGCTTTAGATGAAAAAAGTTTAATAAATTTTATAAATTTCTTTAATATGTTCGAAGGAGTTAATGTAGATAGAGAACAATTCAATTTTTTAGACGAAAATCCTAATAATTATAAACCAGATTAAATTTTATTTCGTATATTTACAGAAATAAAAATTCACTATGGGAACTTTAGCACTTATAATAATCTTCATTTTATTATTTAGAATTTTGAGACCTGTTTTCTCATTGACTCTTTCTATCTTAATGCCTTTCATTAAAATAGTATTAATTGCGATTTTAATATTTGTTGCTTTTATTTATCTTTTTTAAAGGGACAATGGCGACATCCGGTGTTACAACATACCGGTCTTATTATTTTTAAGTATTCTTCTGTGAATACTCTCATTTTTATTCCTTCAATTTCTTCCCAATAGAAGTCAACTCCTTCTATTAGTTCATCTACTCGTAGTCTTTTATTCTGACACATAATTTATATATTTTTTAATAAAAATTAGTTTTTAGAAAAATATTTTTAATATATACTAAAAATAGAATAAAAAATACATTATAATTATGAAGTGGATAAAATCAAGAAAAAGATTCCTTAACGAAGCTAAAATTGGTGAAGTTATATTACCGTCTCAAAAGAAAGAAGTTATTAAAACTTTTGGTGAAAAGTGGTTAGATATGGAAGAAGTTACTGCTACTGAACATATTAAACAAGGTGAGTGGGAATTATCTAAAGAAGATAAATTTAAAGTTCTTAACGTTCTTTTTGGATGTGATGTTGAAGAAGCTCAAAAACAATATGCTGATTTACCAGATGAATTTATAGCGGCAGTTGCTGAGTCTTTATCTCATTTAGAAAGTGCGGATGATTCAAGAGATGAAAATATCAAAAGAGCTAAAGAATCTTTAGATGAATTAAATCTTAAAGATATTGGTATTGATGAGATGATTGCTCTTAACTATCCAGTTTTGAGAAAATTATCTAATGAAACTAATAAGGCTGAAATTATCCAAAGAGATGAAACAGGACGTCCAGTTATGGGTTCTGATGGAAGACCAGTTAAAATTCAAGTAGAACCAGGTGCTGTTTTTGAAAAAAACTTAGTTAACTTAGAATCTTTTAGACAAGACTATAATAAATATTATGATAAAAAAGTTAATTCTAACTTCAATGATAGAAATATTCAAAATATTATAAATGTTGTTAAACAAGATCATAACAGTGAGTATAAAACTTCTTATAAAATTTTCAATAGACCTGTTTTCTTAAAAATATCTCACAATCCAAAAGATATTTTAAATATGTCTATTTCTAAATTCTATGCTTCTTGTCAACATTTATATTCTGGTGGTTATAGATCTCAACTTATTGGAAACGTTTTTGATCCACATTCAATCCCAGCTTTCTTGATTGTTAAAACTCCAATTTATAATGGTGATGATTTACTTTCTGAGCAATTACCAATTGCTAGAAGTATGGTTAGATACTTAGATGGTTACGATAAAGATGAAAAAGGTGCTATATTCTTTGATAGAACTTATCCAGATAGATTAAGAGAAATTATGTATGAAATGATGACTAAATATACTGGAATGGAACCAATTGGTACTCAAAAAAGTAATACTGGTCAAAGATATACATTCTCTCCTGATGTTCCTGCTCAAGCACAAGGTGATATTAGAGATCCTTATATGGACTCAATTAATCTTAGTAGAAAAAAATATATTGGTGTTAATACAACAAGATTAACTACTTCAATGAGTGGTTTTGATAAAATGATTATTTCACCAAAAGCTAGAGTTAAAGAGTTAATTGTTGATTCACCATCTGTACCTGACGCATTATTTACATTACCATTGAAATTAGATTGGATTAAATTTAAGTTTATCAATATTAAAGAAATGCCAGATACTTCTAACTTTGATTGTAAATCATTCGCATTTGATAAATGTAAATTTAGTAATGAAGATATACAAAAAGTTATTGCTGAACACAAAGATATGACTAAATTACAATTAACTTCTTGTGAGGTTGATGATTTAAGATTAAGTGGTTTAAATGTTGAAGAACTACAATTAGTTTACACAACAACTGATCCATTAGTTCAAGTTTTAGCTGGAGCTGAATTTAAGAAATTAGTTGTTTCTGGTGATTTAATTTCAGATAAAGAAAATAAAGAATTTATAACTAACCTAAAAAGAAAAGGTGTTAAAATAGAAACAGTTGGATTAGTACTATGAGAAATTTAAAACATATAA
>JACCDX010863727.1_pt1 | contig 35259 bp, 37 predicted proteins | sample 7449681 | NCBI WGS metagenome assembly JACCDX01 (sample SAMN15323450, study PRJNA562643) | freshwater metagenome | isolation source: river surface water | place: USA:Blue River Watershed | collected 2017-08-18
AGTTTGTTTGCAAAACCAATTAGTTCTTTATTGTTATCTAAATTGCCACGATGTTTTAATCCACCTGTCCATGCAAAAATAGAAGCAATTGGATTTGTTGAAGTTGGCTGACCTGCCTGATATTTTCTATAATGTCTTGTCACAGTTCCATGAGCTGCTTCTGATTCAACTATTTTGCCATCTGGTGTCATTAAAACACTTGTCATTAAACCTAAGGAACCAAAACCTTGTGCAACGGTGTCACTTTGAACATCCCCATCATAATTTTTACAAGCCCAAACATAACCACCACTCCACTTCAAAGCTGTAGCAACCATGTCATCTATTAGTCGATGTTCGTAAGTTAATCCATTTTGTTCAAATTCTTTCTTGAATTCGTTTTCATAAATCTCTGCAAAGATGTCTTTGAATCTGCCATCATAAGCTTTTAAAATTGTATTTTTTGTTGATAAATAAACAGGATAATTTCTTGACAAACCATATCTAAAAGAAGCTCGAGCAAAATCTTTTATGCTGTCATCAAAGTTATACATACCCATAGCAACACCAGGTTCTTTGAAATTTGCTACTTCAAATTCCATTGGTTTTGAACCGTCTTCTGGCTGATAAGTCATCGTAACTTTTCCAGGACCAGGTACTACAAAATCAGTTGCCTTGTATTGATCTCCATGAGCATGACGACCAATTACAATTGGCTTAGTCCAACTTGGTACAAGTCTTGGAATGTTAGAAATAATAATTGGTTCACGAAAAATTACTCCACCTAAAATATTTCTGATTGTTCCATTGGGTGATTTCCACATTTTCTTTAAACCAAATTCTTTAACTCTTGCTTCATCAGGAGTAATAGTTGCGCACTTTACGCCAACACCGTGTTTTTTAATAGCATTGGCAGAATCAATTGTTACTTGATCATCTGTTTTATCTCTATGTTCGATGCTTAAATCGTAATATTCTAAATTGACATCTAAATAAGGCAAAATTAATTCATCTTTAATAAATTGCCAAATAATGCGAGTCATTTCGTCGCCATCTAATTCAACAACAGGATTTACTACCTTAATTTTTGCCATTTTTTTCCTTTAGAGATTCTTAACATCTGCTTGTTTGGTTCTTACTGCTTCTGCCGCAACTTTTAATGCAGCTAATTCTTCATCTGTTAACTTTGTTTCAACTACTTTATTTATTCCGTTTGACCCAAGTTGTGCTTCAACTCCTAAATAAACACCATTAATTCCATATTCGCCATCAACCCAGGCACAAACTGGCATAACTTTATTTGAATTCGTAGCTACCGCTTTTGCCATTTCTGCAGCAGCCGCACTTGGTGCATAATATGCAGATCCAGTTTTTAATAACGCAACAACTTCAGCTCCACCATTTCTTGTGCGTTCTACTAATTTATCTATTTCTTCTTTTGGTAATACTTCACTGAGTGATTTACCTTTGACACTTGATTGACTTGGAACTGGAACCATAGTTTCTCCGTGTGATCCCAAAGTTAGGGTTTTAACTTCACTAATCAGTGATCCAGTTTTTTCTGCAACGAAGTAAGAAAATCTGGCTGTATCTAACATTCCTGCTTGACCCATAACTTTATTTTTTGAAAATCCAGTTGCAATTTGTGCAAGAGCCGTCATTTCATCAAGAGGATTCGAAACAACAATTACGACAGAATTTGGTGCATGTTTAGCAATATTTTCTGAAACTTGTCGAACTATTTTGGCATTAGTTTCAATTAAATCCATTCTGCTCATACCAGGTTTTCTTGGAAGTCCTGCAGTTATTACCACTATTGAAGAATCTTTTATCGCTTCATAACCACTGCCATCAGGCAATGTTGTTTGTCCAACAATTTTAGTTTCAAAGTTTTGAATTGGTCGTGATTGATTCATATCTAGTGCTAAACCTTCGGCTTTACCTTCAACCACATCGGTTAAAACAACTGTTTCAAAAATGTCATATTCTGCTAAACGCATTGCTGTAGTTGAGCCATAGAAACCTGCTCCGATAACTGCGACTTTGCCGGATCTAGCCAAGATTTATCACAAACCCTTCAAAATAATTTAAATTCTAAAGATAATTCTAGTAAGGATAAATGACGTGATTTTATGAGGGCACAACTATAGAAAGAATTATTAAGAAAACTGAAAAAAATGTTAAAACTGTTACATCAATCCATTTGGTACGGACATAAAGCCAGCCAAGTGAAAATCTTGGAAGTGATGCACGTAACACTGCAGCTACTGTTACTCCAAATGAAAAAACTAAAACTCCCACTCGAAAATTCATTTGAGTAGCAAGAAATATTCCCAAAATTGTAATAGTCATTGGCAATAAAGTTGGCCATTGCCTTCTAAATAATTTTTGCCAACGATTTACTTTTATTTCAACATCATTATTTGAGATTGCTCTTAAATTTCTATTTTCAGAATTAGATGCTGGATTAGTCGCAGGCATAAATTCACACTACCTTAAATCACTTGCAAGATAGACAGCAAATAGCATCAATGCTGCTCCAAAAATTAGCGCCCACCCTACATTTATGTTGGCATTTGGCATAAGCACATCTAAGGAAATAGAAGTTATTAGTTGACCTGCAACTGATGCCAGACTAAAAAGTAAAACACCTAAAGTTCTGACTACTGCAGCCGCTAAATAAACCACAATGGCGCCAAGAATTCCTGCAGAATAAAGCCACCATTGACTTGGCCAACTAGTCCATTCTTTACCAAATAGATTCATAAAAATTAACGTAATTGTTACAGCCAGCATAGACATTGGAAAGTTTATAAAAGCTGAAACTTGAGAATTAGCCGCTTTTGTTACTCGAGCATTTAAAGCAAATTGCAGAGTTACTGCTAAACCTGCAACTACTACTGCAAATATTGGAATCCATAATATTTTTCCGTTAAATTCTGATACTGAGAAAAATACAGCCAAAATACCAATTGACATCGCTAAAAGTCTTTTATTAGTGATTCTTCTTTTTTTACCAGAACTAAATCCGAACTTATCAACAAAAATTCCACTTATATTTTGCGATGCAACTAACACAACTGTGAATAAACCTGTCCCAATAATACTTACCGTACTTGAGGCAGTTGAAATATAAACTGCTCCCGCAATTCCTCCCAAGAGTTGCCATTTAGCAAACTTTTTATCTTTTACCAACTTAAACAGTTTCTTAAACTTTTTTCTAACTTCTGAATTAAGTAAAAATAAACTCATAAATATAGTGCCACCAATATTTGAAATCAAGGCCGCCATAATTCCATCGTTTAATTCATGCGCTAATTGACCACTAACTCCAGCTTGCAAAGTCGCAGCAACTCCAGCAACAAAGGCAAGTGTTATTGAAAGTGGGACACTTGCTTTCTCAATGAGAAAAATGTCTAACTCCAGTTAAATACATTGTTATACCTGCATTTTTTGCAAGCGCAATTACTTCTTCATCATTTTTTGATCCACCAGGATGAACTACGGCGTTAACACCTGCTTTTATTAAAACTTCTAATGCATCTGCAAATGGGAAATATGCATCACTTGCTGCAACGCTATTTTTTGATCTTTCTTTTGCCCCATCTACTGCTAATTTTGCCGCTGAAACTCTATTTACTTGGCCCATTCCAACACCGACCATCGCACCATCTTTAGCTAAAACTATTGCATTTGATTTTGGTGCTCTAACACTTCTCCAAGCAAATTCTAAATCTTTTAATACATTTTCATTTGGTTTTGTTCCTGAAACCAATTTCCATTCGTCAGGATCATCGCCATAACTTTCAACATCATCGACAGTTTGCATTAAAACGCCACCGGAAACAGTTCTCCATTCAACTCGCTTACCCATGTGTGGCCCTGAAATTTGTAAAATTCTTAAATTACTTTTTTGTTTTAATATTTCTAATGCATCATCATCAAATGATGGCGCAACAATAACTTCTGTGAAAACTTCGTTTATTAATTTTGCTGTCTTTATATCAACTTTTCTATTTGTTCCAATGACCCCGCCAAAAGCAGAAATAGGATCTGTGGCTAAAGCTTTTTCAAAAGCTGAAGATAAGTCGTTAGCTATAGCAAGTCCACATGGATTGGCATGTTTAATAATCACTGCGCAAGGTTCAACATGATCGAATGCAGCATTTCTGGCTGCATCTGCATCAATAAAATTGTTGTAAGACATTTCTTTACCAGCAAGTTGTTTAGCCTGTGCAATACCTTTTTCAGAACTTATTCCCGAATACAAAGCAGCAGTTTGATGCGGATTTTCTCCATATCTCAAAATTTGAGTTCTTTTAAAGGATGCTCCAACCCATTTAGGAGCATCTTGCTCATCAGTTACTTTTCTTGAAAACCATCTAGCAATCAAAGTGTCATAAGTGGCTGTGTGAGAAAAAGCCTCTGCAGACCATTGCATTCTTTGTTCACGTGAAATTCCAGATTCTAATTGGTTAGTTAGATTTTTATATTCATTTGGAGAAACTATCACTGCAACGTGTTCAAAATTCTTTGCAGCAGCTCTGATCAGTGCTACTCCCCCAATATCTATTTGTTCAATGCAATCTTCAAAATTTGCTCCAGATGAAACTGTATCTAGGAATGGATAAAGATTTACTACGATTAAATCAAAAGGTTTTGCGTTAAGTTTTTCTAATTCTTGATTGTGTTGAGAATTATTTCTATCTACCAAAATAGCGCCATGAATATTTGGATGCAAAGTTTTAACTCTGCCTCCTAATATTTCTTCACTATTGGTGACTTCACTTACTTTTGTAACTGGAATATTAAGTTGAGAAATAAATTCAGCTGTTTTGCCTGTTGAGACTATTTCAATATTTTTACCGTGCAGTGCTTTTGCTAAATCTTCTAAACCATCTTTGTTCGAAACACTTATTAGAGCTCTGTTTATTTTCTTATTCGACATAGTGGTAAAAATTTCCCTTCAAAAGCTTGCTAACTTTTTAGTCATAGGAAGCCTACCTACCTGTTGATTTAAACAGAAATTAGGTGTCTTAACTTTGAGTAAGACTTGAATCTACTTGATCATCTTCAATTTTATTTCTATTTTTTGCGCCATTCCAAAGCAAAATTAGTGATATAAAAATTGCTTCTCCTAGCAAAAACCAAATCATGCTTCTTTGAAAGACTTCTCTTGAACTAACCCCAAAATTTAGTAAAAGATTACTTCCTAAAGATCCTGAACTTAGAAAACTTAATAATGAAACGACACCTGCTACTCCTAGAGAAACAAAAAAAGCAGAAACAATCCAAAAACCAACATTCTTATTTCTTGTACTTATCGCCATCAATACTCCAAAAAGTATTGGAATGAAATAAAAATATTTTAAATAACTTGGCAAAGTTGTTGGAATTAAGCCAAACCAAGGCCAGGCAGGAAGTTGTGCAATTGTCACAGAGTTCAAACTAATACTTGAACCAGCTCCTAAAACAATTTTTGAATTAGTTAAAAAAGCCCATGCCCAAAGAATAAAGTTTGGAAACCATCCAATTCCAGAAATAATGACCGCAATGATGGCAACAACTCCACCTAAAAGAGACGATTGCATTAAAAGCATATTTTCATAATTAAAACCAATTGCTACCAAAATTAAGATCATAGAAATTAATAAAATAATTAAACTAAATCTAAATATCAATTTAATGATTTTCTTTATAGGTTCGTCTAAATCATCAAATATTAAAGACCATGTTCCCCCAACTGTGCCAACTGCCAAAATTGACATTGAAATAACCATTACAGAAGGTTTGAGCATAACTTCTAACCAGTTAATATTTTCAGGACTTACTACAAATCTTAATAAAGCAATAACAATCACATATGAAATTGAAGCAACACTTACTACTAATAGTGAAATTAGAGTTGGTCTTTTCATTTCCTCATGTAAAGCAGATCTAATTGCCCAGCGAGATGATCTATATAAAGAAATCAAAGTGATGAAAATAAAACCAAGAAATGGTAAAGATAAAGTTACAGAGTTTATTACTAGAGGAACCCCTTGCATTGCTAAAAATCCCCACACCACAACTTTGAAAGCATCTGTTAAAGAACTTGATCTATCTCCAGCTAATATCCAAGTTGTAAAAACTAAAGTTACAGATAATCCAAAAGTTATTAAAAAAGTCCAAAATGCAACTAATAATCCAGCAACTACAACGTTATGACGTTGAACTGGTGAGTCAGCCACAAAATTATTTTATGGCTGCGCGTAATAAAAGTGCTGTTTCACTTGGAGTTTTACCAACTTTAACTCCAACTTTTTCTAACGCAATTTTTTTAGCTTCTGCTGTGCCACTGGAACCAGACACAATCGCACCAGCATGACCCATAGTTTTTCCTTCAGGGGCTGTAAAACCTGCAACGTAGGCAACCACAGGTTTAGTTATGTTTTCTTTAATAAAATCTGCTGCTCTTTCTTCAGCATCTCCGCCAATTTCACCTATCATCACAATTGCTTTTGTATCAGGATCTTTTTCAAACTCTCTTAAAGCGTCAATGTGAGTAGTCCCAATTATTGGATCACCACCGATTCCAATTGCTGTAGTAAAACCTAAATCTCTTAACTCATACATCATTTGATAAGTAAGTGTTCCTGATTTAGAAACTAAACCAATAATTCCTTTATTAGTAATATCTGCTGGAATAATTCCTGCATTACTTAAACTTGGTGAAATTATTCCTGGACAATTTGGACCAATGATTCTTGTTTTTCCAACTTTTTGAGAATAAGCAAAAAAGTTAGCTGTGTCATGAACAGGTATACCTTCTGTTATTACAACAACTAGTGGCATAAAAGCATCAACAGCTTCTATTACTGCAGCTTTGGCAAATTTTGGAGGTACAAAAACCACAGAAACATTTGCACCCGTTTGATCCATTGCTTCTTTCACTGAATTAAAGATAGGCAGATTTTTCCCAGCTACCTCAAGAGTTTGACCACCTTTGCCAGGAGTTACCCCTGCAACAATTTGAGTTCCTGACTTGATCATTCGCTCACTATGTTTTTTACCTTCAGCACCTGTCATGCCCTGCACAATTACTTTGCTGTTTTCATCCAAGTAAATTGCCATTACTTCACTCCTGCTGCAAGTTGTGCAGCTTTTGCTGCTGCATCATCCATAGTGTCAACTATTTCCACATTTTCAATGTTTGCACTTTTTAGAATTCTTAAACCTTCTTGCGCATTGTTTCCATCAAGACGAACCACAATTGGTCTTGGTTGAATTGTTGTATCAGACTTTAAAATTTCTAATGCTTGAACAATTCCATTGGCAACTGCATCGCAAGCTGTAATTCCACCAAACACATTTACAAAAACTGACTTAACTGATGGATCAGATAAAATTATTCCTAAACCATCTGCCATAACTTGAGCAGAAGCTCCTCCACCAATATCTAAAAAGTTTGCAGGTTTGACCTGGCCGTATTTTTCACCAGCGTATGCAACTACGTCGAGGGTACTCATAACTAATCCTGCACCATTTCCAATAATTCCTACAGAACCATCAAGTTTTACGTAATTTAAATCTTTTTCTTTTGCTCTAGTTTCAAGTGGATCAACATTTGCTGTGTCGATAAATTTTTCAAAATCTGGATGTCTAAATAAAGCATTATCATCAAGTGTTACTTTTCCATCCAAAGCAACTATTCGATCATCATTAGTTCTAACTAATGGATTAATTTCAATTAGTGTTGCATCAACTTGAATAAAAGCTTTCCACATTTTTTCTATCAATTCAGCAACTGGATTTAAAACATCTGAAGGAATTCCTGCTTTTTGAGCAATTTCAGTTGCTTTATCTTTATCAACACCTGTGATTGGATTTATTGAAATCTTTGCAAGTTTTTCAGGTGTTTTTGCAGCAACTTCTTCTATATCCATTCCGCCTGCCACGCTGGCCATTGCTAAAAATGTTCTATTAGTTCTATCTAATAAAAATGAAACGTAATATTCTTCCTTTATATCTTCTGCAGGAGTTATTAAAACTTTTTTAACAATATGTCCCTTAATGTCTAAACCTAAAATATTTTTAGCTTTTTCATAAGCCTCATCTGCAGTTGTAGCAAGTTTTACTCCACCTGCTTTTCCTCTGCCACCTGTTTTAACTTGTGCTTTAACAACTACTGGTTTATTAAATTCTTGGGCAGCTTTTTTCGCATCATCTGCAGTTGTTACTACTTTTCCAACTTGGGTAGAAATTTGATTTAAGGCAAATAATTCTTTTGCTTGATACTCGTATAAATCCACGGTTTTTTGTCAAACTCCCTAATAGTTTTTTGAAGCCTAGATAAGCCTATTGAACCCCAACCAACTTTTGAATCTTGAGTGCAAATGAGATAAGTCACCAACCCCATGTGTTACGGATGTGACATCTGGCATGGTTGAGTAGACGATGATGAAACTGAAAGCACCAAATAATCGTTGGCTCTCAGGTGGAATCCTGGTGGTTGCAATTGGTTTAACTATTGCAATGGCTTTGCCATCTAACTTTTCTGCATCCAGTGAGCCAGTAGTTATTGCAGATGCACCCCAAGAATTATCGGTAGCAAATCAAGATGTGGGTGCTGCTGAACTTCCAATTATTGATAAACCAATTACTGCAAAATTAGGTGCTCCTGCCACAGTTGAAAAAATTCAAAGATTTAAAGATCAAGCTGCAGTAATTGCATCACGCGAACAAGCAAGAATTGCTGCTGAAAAAGCAAAACAGGCAGCAGAGCGAAGAGCACTAAGAGCTAAATACACAGTTAATCCGGCTCGCGCAAGAATTTCAGTTCCTTACGGTAGAAGAGGAAGAATATGGGATTTAGGTTGGCACACCGGAACTGATTTCAATGGAAACTATGGTGATCCTGTTTATGCCGCAAGAGTTGGCACAGTTTTATTTACAGGCTGGCGTCCTTCTTATGGAAGAACAATTGAAATTAAACATCCAGACGGAGCAGTTACTCGATATGCGCATTTATCACGCATAAGGATAAATCCAGGAGATGAAGTAGATGTTGGGCAAAGAATAGGAAATATAGGTGCTTCTGGAAAAGCATTTGGAGCTCATTTACATTTTGAAGTTTTAGTTAATGGAAGTTTTAGAAATCCGTGGGTTTGGCTATGGGGTAAGGATTAATTAAAGTTTTTCAACTGGTGCATATCTAAGAAGTAATCTTTTTGTGCCATGTGATCCAAAATCAATTGTTGCTTCAGATCCTTCACCACTTCCGGCAGTTTCTTTAACTGTGCCTAAACCAAATCTTTCATGTAAAACTTTGTCGCCAGGATTTAAAATTAAATATTGTTTTTCAACTCTTGGTTTACTTGCTTTAACCATGGCAGGTGCCGCACCAAAACCACCTGAAGAATAACTTTCATTCATTGGTTCAAGTCTTTGCCAACTGATTAAAGATGCAGGAATTTCATCTAAGAATCTTGAACTTGAATTATAAGAGGGTGCTCCCCACACTGATCTAGAAATTGATCGTGTCACATAAAGTCTTTCTCTGGCTCTAGTAATTCCAACATAAGCAAGTCGTCTTTCTTCTGCTAATTCTTTATCGTTTACTTGCGATCTTGAATGCGGAAAAATTCCTTCTTCCATCCCAGTTAAAAATGTAATGGGAAACTCTAATCCTTTTGCTGTATGAAGTGTCATCAAAGTAACTAAACCTTCATTATTTCCCGGCACATCATCAGAATCTGCTACGAGTGAAACATGTTCTAAAAATTGGGCTAAACCATTTTCACCTGCACTATTGGTGTTTTCAAATTCTCTTGCAACAGCTTCTAGTTCTGTTAAATTTTCAACCCGACTTTGATCTTGGGGGTCATCTGAATTAAATAAAATTTCTAAATAGCTAGATTTCTCCAAAACAGTATGAACAATTTCTGAAGGCTTTGCATCTTTTAAAAACATTTCTCTAAAGACATTCATCATCTGCGCAAAATCAATTAAAGCCGCTCTGGCCTTAGGGGTAAGTTCACTAATTTTTTCTGCATTTTGAATTGCTTGGCCGTAAGTTAATTTATTTTTTCTGGCAAAAGTATCAATAATTTCTTCTGCTTTTTCACCTATTCCTCTTTTTGGAACATTGATTATTCTTCTGATTGATAATTCGTCATCAAAATTAATTACTGCTCGTAAATATGCTAAAACATCTTTAACTTCTTTTCTTTCATAAAATTTTAATCCTCCAACTACTCGATATGGAATACCAATTCTTATAAACACTTCTTCAAATGCTCTTGATTGATTATTAGTTCTATAAAACACTGACATTTGACCATATTTATATTCGAATTCATCTCTTAGTTTTTCAATTTCAAGAGCAACAAATGACGCTTCGTCGTGTTCATTGTCTGCAACATAACCAACAATTGGTTCTCCTTGACCTGCATCAGTCCAAAGTTTTTTCTCTCTTCTTTCTGCATTTTGTGAAATAACGGAATTTGCTGCAGTTAAAATATTTTGAGTTGATCGATAATTTTGTTCTAATAAAATTGTTTTAGCATTTGGATAATCTCTTTCAAATTCTTCAATATTTCTAATTGTGGCACCTCTAAATGCATAAATAGATTGATCAGCATCGCCAACAACACATAGCTCTGCAGGAGGTAATCCATCTTTTTCACTACCAACTAATTCTTTAATCAAAATATATTGAGCGTGATTTGTATCTTGATACTCATCAACCAAAATATGTTTAAATCTATGACGATACTTTTGTTTCACATCTGGGAAAAGTTGTAAAAGTGCAACAGTTGCTCCGATTAAATCATCAAAATCAAATGCGTTTGCTCTTGCTAATCTTTGGTCATACTCTGAATAAACTTGTCCAACTAGTCTTTCTTGTTCAGTTTCAGCTTTACTCATATAAGTTTCATGATCAATCAATTCACTTTTTGCATTTGAGATTTGTGCGGCTAAAGATCTAGGACTTAAAACTTTTGAATTAATTTCTAAACCTGCTGCAACCATCGTTATTAGTCGTAAAGAATCTTGAGAATCATAAATTGAGAAAGTCGATGTGCGTCCCAATTTTTGAGCATCTGCTCTTAAAAATCGAACACATGCTGAGTGAAATGTGGAAACTTGCATGAGCTTGGCTTTATTTCCAACAAGATCCAAAACTCTTTCTTTCATCTCCCCAGCAGCCTTATTGGTAAAAGTAATAGCCAAAATTTCTTGAGGCGAAACTGCACGATCACTTAAAAGATAGGCAATTCTTCTGGTTAAAACTCTGGTTTTCCCAGAACCGGCTCCTGCCACAATTAACAGAGGTGAGCCTTGATGCATCACCGCAGCTTTTTGCTGAGGATTTAAATCATCTAAAGCCGAATGAGTTGCAGACACTGCTTAAGTCTAAATTGTTCTATATGAATTCGCCTGTTCTAACACCTTTAGAATTTCCCAAACCTGGATCAAAAGTATTAGTAATAACTGCTCATCCAGATGATGTCGATTTTGGTGCCGCAGGAACTATCGCTTTATTAGTTGAAAGTGGTGTTGAAGTTACCTATTGCATCACAACAGATGGTCATCAAGGTGGCGAAGATGCAAGTATTTCAAGAGATGAAATGAGAAAAATTCGTCGAAAAGAACAAAGTGATGCAGCAAAAGTTTTAGGTGTTAAAGAAGTTATTTATTTGGGCAAAGATGATGGATCAATAGTTCCAACTCTTTCGCTAAGAGAAGATTTTGTAAAAGTAATTCGACAAGTAAAACCAGATGTATTAATCACTCAATCACCTGAAAGAAATTGGGCAAGAATGCCTGCTTCACATCCAGATCATATGGCTGTTGGAGAAACTGCTATTCAAGCTGTTTATCCAGATGCAAGAAATCAATTTGCTTTCCCACATTTATTAAAAGAAGGTTTAGAACCTTGGAATGTGCCACTTATTTGGGTGATGTCTCATCACTCGCCTAGTAATTATGTTGAAATCACAAATGTAGTTGAGAAAAAATTTGAAGCATTAAAGCAACACATATCGCAAACTGCACATGTTCCAGATTTAAGGGAACGCGTTACCAGTTGGATGACTTTAGCTGCAAAAGCAGCTAACTTACCTGAAGGTAAATTAGCTGAAATGTTTTTTGTAGTTAACGCTTAAATATAAACAGCTATTGCCATATTGGCCAAAGTCAATAAACCAATACTTAACCAAATTGAATTTGAAACAGATGATTTCTTTCTGTTCACAAAAACTATTCCAGTGATTATTAAAACAATCAGTAATTTAATACTGATTTTAGTCATGTTTAAATTTTCCTCAACTACTCCAGATTCTGCCAAACCAACCATGATAAGACCTGTAACTAATTGAGTAAGGGAACCATGAAACATGGCAGAGTTTACAACTTTATTTGTTGATTTCATTTGAACAAAGAATCCACCAAATAATGCTGCTAAACCAATGAAGTGTAATAAAACTAACGTGTTATAAATAATTTCCATACTTTGATATTAACTTAAAAAGTAAAATTTATTCTGGATTTACTGCTATTTCTATTCTTTGCAATTCTTTTAAGTCGCTGTAGCCTGTGGTTGCCATTGCTTTCTTCAAGGCTCCAACTAGGTTTAAATTTCCTTGAGCATTAGTTGAAGGTCCAAATAAAATTTCTTCTAAAGTTCCAACTGTGCCAAGTTCTACAACTTGACCACGCGGTAAATCTTTATGAACAGCTTCTACTCCCCAATGTTTACCAAGTCCTGGAGCTGAAGTTGATCTTGCAAGGGCAGAACCAATCATTACTGCATCTGCACCCATTGCAATTGCTTTACTAATGTCGCCACTTTTTCCAATTGAGCCATCTGCAATCACGTGAACATATCTGCCACCTGATTCGTCTAAATATTCTCTTCTGGCTGCTGCTACGTCTGCAACTGCAGTAGCCATTGGAACTTTTACACCCAACACATCTGAAGTCGTGTGAGTTGCTCCTCCACCAAAACCAACTAAAACGCCAGCAGCACCAGTTCTCATCAAATGAAGTGCGGCTTGATGAGAAGCACATCCTCCAACAATTACTGGTACATCAAGTTCATAAATAAAATTCTTTAAATTAATTGGCTCTTCGGTCTTAGAAACATGTTCTGCACTTACAGTTGTTCCTCTAATTACAAAAATGTCAATTCCTGCGTCAACTACTGATTTAAAATATTTTGAAACAGATCTTGGAGAAAGTGCTGCTGCAGCAATTACTCCTGCAGATTTTATTTCTTTAATTCTTTCTTTTATTAACTCCGGTTTTATTTCTGCACTATAAATTTGTTGTAAAACTTTAACACCTGATTCTGGATTTGCTTCCTGTATTTTTTTAAATTCTTTTTTAGGATCTTCATAACGAGTCCATAATCCTTCAAGATTTAAAACTGCTAAACCACCTAATTTGCCGTAATTAATCGCAACTTCTGGAGAGACCACAGAATCCATGGGTGCTGCCATAATTGGAAATTCAAATTCGTAAGCATCAATTTTCCAAGAGGTGGAAACTTCCTCTGGATTTCTAGTTCTTCTAGTTGGAACAAGAGCTAAATCATCAAATGAATAGGCGACTCTGCCTCGCTTGGTTCCACCAATTTCTACTTCGGCCACAAAAAAGAAGCCTATCTTGAGTTAGAAGTTTTGGCTGTTTTGGACTAAAACTTTAAAAATTTAGTCAAGAAATATAGCCTTGCCGAAGGGCCAAAGCCACAGAATGAGTCCTATTTTCGGTGTGAAGTTTAAGTCTGATTCTTCGAAGATGAGTCTTAATGGTCGCATCTTGAATATCTAAGTTTTTGGCTAACTTTTTATTATTTAAACCATGGCTTATAAGAAATAGTATTTCTTTTTCTCTTTTGCTCAAAAGTCTGATTCTTGGCTTTATTAATAGCACTTCAGATAAAACTTCTTTATATTCTTCAACATTTGCATCAATAAATAAGGTTGAAATTTTAGGATTAGAAATTTTTTTATTCATGGCCAAAAGAGTAACTTTTAACTTATTTAAGACTTCTTTTTGCTGTTTTGTAGTTAAATCAAACAATTTTTGGTTTATCAAAACTAAATCTATTTGTGAATTTTTCAAATAAATAAGAGCTTGTCTAATATTTTTAACTAACACAATGTGAGCTGATATTTTTGTGAGTTGAAGTTTTCTGTGGATAATCTTTCTTCTGGATAAGTTTTCTTCAATTACTAATATATTCATGATTCTTAAGACGAATCATGGATTATTTAAGTTTCGTTACAACCCAACAGAATTTGTAATTGCAGTAATTGTGCTAGTTAAATCACTACTTCTTCTAAAATTACTTGGCAATTGCATAGGCCAACCTGGACCTGCTACCAGCATTAAAGGACTTGGTCTTAAATTACTTAAGTTTTCTAATTCAGGATCAATGTTTTTTACAGGAATTTGAGCCCAAATTAAAACAGCTGCAGGGGCTAGTCTTTTAACCGAATTTATTAACGATGAATAAGGAACACGTGCTCCCAAAACTTTGGAACTAATTCTTCGTTCCGCTAAAGCAGCAGCAGTAACATATTGCGGGATGGTGTGTAATTCATCTGGAGCAGATGCAGTTAAAACTGGGCGAATATTTACAGGCGCGATTAATTGATCTGCTCTAAGTCTCATCTGACCTATCACTGCTTCACTTAAAACATGCTCTGCTTCAATTCCATCCCCTGTTTGTTCCCATTTAGCACCAATTGCAATTAAAACTTTTGAAATTAAATTTTCCCAAGTCCAAATAACACCTCGAGAATTAATACTTGCTGCAATTATTTGATTACAAGCTTGGTTATCTAATGAATGAGCAGCCTTAGCAAGTCCTCGTGCAGCACTTGATGCACCTTCCATCGATAAAACTTGTCCACCGCCTGGATGACCAAATTTTTCTGTATGATCAAGAGTTTTAACTAAATTTTCAATTTTGCTGCTTAATGAGTTTGAATCAACGGGTGAAATATTTGAAATATTTTCAACTTTGGTGCTTAAGGCAACTTTGGCGGCTTCTCCTGCAGGCATTCCTGACAAAACTAACTTTCGCATGATTTCTAATCGAGCTATATCTGTGATGCAGTAGCGGCGATGTCCGCCTTGGGATCTATCTGTGGGACAAAGTCCGTATCGGCGTTCCCAGGTTCGTAAGGTTGCCGGAGCCACCCCCACACGCCTTGCCACTACGGCCACCGTGAGGCCCAGGGTTATGACGTTATCTTCCTCAGGAATTGAAGCCATGAGCATATTGTTCCCCAAGTGAACAACTTTGGCCAATCGAGGCTTAAGTGAGAGCGACTTCACAAAATTAGTCAACCAGGGCGATTGACTAAGTTATGAACAATTTTGTATATTTAGTTATAACAAGCTCTCACAAAGGATTTATCTCAAAATGGCTGACATAACCAGACTTCCTGGACCTAATGCCGATCTTTGGGATTGGCAATTAAACGGTGCTTGCCGAGGTGAAGATCCAGAAATCTTCTTTCACCCTGAAGGTGAGCGCGGACCTGCTCGCGAGCAAAGAATTGCTCTAGCGAAATCTATTTGTGCAACATGTCCTGTTTTAAAACAATGTGCAGCACATGCTCTAGAAGTTAGAGAACCATACGGTGTGTGGGGTGCGATGAGTGAAGATGATCGCGAAGCAATCTATGCACCAGTTAAAGAAGTAATGCCAGTAGCTGGCTAATTAAGTCTTTTCCCTAATAACCCTCCAAAAAAATAAGGGCTCTTGAATAATCCCCAAGAGCCCTTAAACCCTTTTAATAGTTATCTAGGAAACGCAGCTGCAACTCCACCATCGACTGCAATAACAGCACCTGTGGTTCTTGATGAATCATCAGATAACAAATAACTAGTTGTTAAGGCCACATCTTTTGAAGTCACATGGACTTTTAACATATTTCTTGATGCATAAAAATCTTCTAACTCTTCTGGCTTAACACCATGAGCTTTGGCTCGTTGTTCTCTGATGCCACCTTCCCAAAGTTTTGAATTATCAAAAATTGCATCTGGGTTAATTGCATTTGCTCTTATTTGAGCAGAGCCACCTTCAAGAGCTGCGATTCTCATTAATTGCAACATTCCTGCTTTACTTACTGAATAACCACCAAATCCTGCTCCAGGTGAAAATGCATTTTTACTTGCAATATAAACAAGAGAACCGCCTATTCCTTGTTTACGCAAATTAATCATGGCATGTTTTGTTAACAAAAATGAAGAAGTTAAATTAACAGCTAAACCTTGATTCCACTTTTCTAAAGTTAGGGTTTCTAATGAATCTGAAACTCCAATTCCAGCACTCATCACTGCCCCATCAAAACCACCATAATTCTTTATAGCAGTTTGAATAGTTTCTAAAATCACATTTTCTTTAGTTTGATCTCCAACTACAAATTGAGGTTTCAAACCTTTTATCTTTAATATTTCTTCTTCTGTTTTCTTTAATCCATCTTCTGTTAGATCAGCTAATACTAAATTTGCTCCATTTTCAGCTAATTCCAAAGCAATTCCTCTACCAATTCCTGAACCTGCTCCGGTAACGATAAAAACAGAACCTGCAAATTTTTTAGGTTTAGGTTTAGAACTTAATTTGAATAATTCCATTGGCCAGTAATCAAATCCAAAAATTTCTCTCTCACCAATTGTGTCTGCTTCGCCAAAGCAATCAATTACTTTTGCTGCAACACTGTGGGTGTGAAATGCAATATCGGCGAGCATTTTTCCTTCTTTGGAACTTTCTCCTGTGGTTATAGTTCCTACGCCAGGAAGAAGCAAGACCCTTGGATCTGGATCATGCATGTAATAGCCTTTAGGTAATAAATCTTTGTTCTTTTCAAAGTAATTTGTGTAATGCTCAACATATTTATCGACTACTGATGCAGAATTTTCTGTAGTAGTTTTCTCAGGAAGTACGGCAGACCAAGGTCTAATTCTTAACATATGATCAGCACTTGAGGCGCCAGCTTCTGCAACTTTTACTAAATCTTTTCTTTTACTGATTTCTTGTAAACGATTATCGATTGTTAGAACTCTTTTTACTTTTTTACTTAATCTTCCTCGAAGAGCTAACAATAAATCTGCTAATTCTTGATCACTAGGACCAGTGTGATCAAATTTTGCAGCAGGTTTAGTTGAAAGTGAATCTAAGTACTTGTTAGCTTTATTGACCGCATCCATTGTTTTGTTTTTGCATTTTTCACTGTCGTCGTCCCAAACAATTAGTCCATGATGAGCCAAAACAATTCCAGCTTTTTCATTGAATTGTGAGGAATACTTGCTTAATTCAAAACCAGGTCTGATCCAATCAACATAAGCAAAATCTTCACCCAAAGCTTCGGTTACAGCTTTTTTACCTCCAGGATGATTTGTTAATGCACAAATCGCATCAGCATGAACATGGTCAATATGTTTGGCAGGTAAAAATGCATGAAGCAAAGTTTCAATAGAAGGTCTTCTACTATTTGGATCAACCAAAGCTTTTCCAACTAAATCAGTCATTTCTTCGTCGGATAATTTTTCGAATTGTTTAAGACTTAATAACTCTTCTAAATAAAGTGCTGGGTAGTCAACTGCCACAGCATTTGTCATATCCGCACCAGAACCTTTTACCCAAAGCACAGTTCTTTTTCTTCCTAAATGATCTGTAATTTCACCTTTTGCAGAGGTATTACCTCCACCAAAAACCACTAAAGATTGATCTGCGCCAATAAATTGTGATCTCGTTACTAATTCTTCTAGTGCTTTTGGAGTTTGAGTCAATTTATTTTCCTGTTTTCCTTTTTGCTGGAGTTTCACCTTTTGAAACTTCGATTACACCTAATTGAGTAACTATTGCTGAAATATATTTTGCCGGAGTGACGTCAAATGCTGGGTTGTAGCCCCTAGATTCTATAGGTGCAACACGTTGTCCATTGAAATTTAATATTTCTGAATCATCTCTTAATTCAATTTCAATTTCTTCCCCAGATAAACAATTCAAATCAATTGTTGATTCTGGTGCTATAACTAGAAATGGAATATTTGCTTCATAGCAGGCAAGAGCTACTGATAAAGAACCAATCTTATTTGCGGTATCTCCATTAGCGGCAATGCGATCTGCTCCAATTAGTGCAACATCTACTTTTTTTCTCAAAATGGTGCTTGAAGATGCTCCGTCTGCTAAAACTAAATGGGGAATTTTATTTTGAACTAATTCCCATGCAGTTAATCTAGAACCTTGTAATAATGGTCTTGTTTCATCTGCATAAACTAATTCAACATTTCCTCTGTTATGAAGTTCTCTTATAACACCAAAAGCTGTACCCCACTCAGTAGTAGCAAGCATTCCAGTATTGCAATGAGTCAAAATATTTAATTTATTCTTTCCTGTTTTATTTAAAATCCAATCTGCTGCAAATTTACCCATTTTTTTATTGCCGTCTTCGTCTTCTTGGGCAATCTTGTGGGCTAGTTTTAAAACTTCGTCTCTACCTTTACTAATTATTTTGTGTGCTTGATCTGCTCCCCAAGCAAGATTTACAGCTGTTGGTCGAGCATTTCTGATTCTTAGAATTTGTTTTTCGAGTTCTTTTTCATCCCAGTTTTCTTGTTTAGCTTGATCCATGGCAGTAACTACTCCATATGCGCCAGTGGCACCTAAAGCTGGCGCTCCTCTAACAGCTAAAGAAACGATGGCATCAATTAATTGTTCAACTTTTAAAACTTCAATAAATTCAATTTTGTGAGGAATTTTAGTTTGATCCAATAACCTTAAATGATCTTCAACCCACTCAATTGCTCTCATAATTTCCTCTTGTCGTCTATTTCACACAATACTGCTATGACATTTTGCCAATTCTAAGAGTTAAATGTACTTGGAGGATTTAATGAAAAAATTATGGAAAGTTCTAGCAATCTCTAGTATTTCTTTTTTTGCATTTACTACACCAAGCTTTGCTCACACTGAAGTTGTAGCTGTTGAACCTGACGCAAGTCAAACTTTGACCGTATTACCAACGGAAGTTAAGTTAAGTTTTTCAGAACCTGTTATAAAAGGAGGAACTTTTGCATCAATTACTTCAGAAGCAGGAAGTGTTGAAGCAAATATTCGAATTGAAGAAGCAGATCTATTTATTGCAATTCCACAAGACATAGCTGGTTCTAGTTTTTCCATTTCCTATAAAACAGTGGCAAATGATGGTCATCCACTAGATGGTGAACTTGTGTATCAATTAGCACTTGAACAAAACCAAATTTCTGAAGAAGAAATTATCGAATCTCCCATGCCCGTGATTGCTCCAAGTCCTGAATCCAACTCAAATATTTCATGGCTGCAATGGTTGTCTTTAGGTGCAGCAATTGGTGTGGCAATAACTTTTTTCTTAAAAATGCGTAAAAAATAAGAGGCGCTTAAATTTAAGCGCCTCTTAAAATTAATTACTTTCTAGTGAGAGTGACCGTGTCCGCCTGCGGCTGGAGCTGGTGCTTCTTCTTTCTTCTCAACAACCAATACATCGGTAGTTAGCAGCATTGCCGCAATAGATGCTGCATTTTCAAGTGCAGATCTTGTAACTTTCACAGGATCAACAATTCCTGCTTTAAGTAAGTTTTCAAATTCACCAGTTGCTGCATTGTAACCTTCACCTGTTTTCATTTCTGAAACTCGAGAAGTAACAACATAGCCTTCAGCGCCTGCATTTTGTGCAATCCAGCGAAGCGGCTCAACAGCAGATTTTCTAATAATTTCAACTCCTGCTGCTTCGTCACCTTCTTTATTAAGTTTGTTTTTCAAAACTGAAACTGCTTGAGTTAAAGCAGATCCACCACCTGCCACAATTCCTTCTTCAATTGCAGCTCTGGTTGCAGATATTGCATCTTCAACTCTAAATTTTGTTTCCTTTAATTCAACTTCAGTAGCGCCTCCAACTTGAATGACTGCGACACCACCTGAAATTTTTGCCAAGCGTTCTTGAAGTTTTTCTTTATCCCAACTTGAATCAGTGCGATCCATTTCAGCTTTGATTTGAGCAACTCGAGCGTCAACTGCTTTTTTATCTCCAGCACCACCAATAATTGTGGTGTTGTCTTTTGTTGAAACCACTCTTTTTGCTCTACCGAGAACTTCTAAACCAACTTGATCTAGTTTTAATCCAACCTCTGGGGATACAACTTGGCCAGCTGTCAATATTGCTAAATCTTCGAGCATGGCTTTTCTTCTATCACCAAATGCCGGAGCTTTGACTGCCACAGAATTAAAGGTTCCTTTAATTTTGTTAACAATCATGGCACTTAATGCGTCACCTTCAACATCTTCTGCAATAACTACTAAAGGTTTACCCGCTTGTACTACTTTTTCCATTAATGGAAGTAATTCATTAATGGAAGCAATCTTGTTTTGCACTAGAAGAACATAAACATCTTCTAGGACTGTTTCCATTCTTTCTGCATCTGTTACAAAATATGGAGAGATATAGCCTTTATCAAATTGCATACCTTCGGTGTAATCAAGTGCAACATCCATAGTGGATGACTCTTCAACAGTGATCACGCCATCGCGACCAACTTTGTCAAAAGCTTCAGCGATCAATTCACCCAATTTTGAATCTTGTGCAGAAATAGTTGCAACTTGGGCAATTTCAGCTTTTCCATTTACTGGTTTTGCTAAACGATGTAATTCTTCAGTTACAGCAGCTACAGCAGCATCTATTCCTCTTTTAATTCCCATAGGATTTGCACCTGCTGCTACTTGCTTCAAACCTTCATGAACCATTGCTTGAGCCAAAACTGTTGCAGTAGTTGTTCCATCTCCTGCGATGTCATTTGTTTTAGTTGCTACTTCTTTAACTAATTGTGCACCTAAATTTTCAAATGCATCTTCTAGTTCAATTTCTTTCGCAATTGTCACACCATCATTGGTAATTGTTGGTGCGCCCCATTTTTTACCTAAAACAACATTTCGACCCTTAGGTCCAAGAGTTACACGTACAGTGTTTGCCAATATGTCGACACCATGTTCTAGTTTGTGTCTTGCATCTTGGTTGAAATCAAGAATTTTTGCCATTTTATTTTTCCTTCTATAAGTTTTTTATTTGCTCCGGAAAATATTTTCCGGAGCAAATTTGATAATTAAGGTTTCTTATTTTGAAACGACTGCGAGCACATCGCGTGCTGATAACAGCAAATAGTCTTTGCCGTCATAGCTAACTTCAGTTCCACCATATTTAGAGAAAATAACGGTGTCACCAACTTTGATATCCATTGGAATGCGATTTTCGCCATCTTCATCAAAACGACCTGGGCCAACTGCCAATACTTTTCCTTCTTGAGGTTTTTCTTTAGCAGTGTCAGGAATTACTAAGCCTGACGCAGTTTTGGTTTCAGCGTCTAGTACTTCAACGAGGATTCGATCCTCTAATGGTTTAATTTGGACCGCCACGGATCTGTTACCCCTTCATGGGATTGAGTTTTTGGATTTAACCTTTTGAAGGATTTCTCCCTAAAAAGGTCTTGGGTTATAACTTACCAATGCTTTAGCACTCCCTCAACTTGAGTGCCAGAGCCTTGGTGAAATTGGACTCAATAGGGCCAATCTGGCCATAAAGCCTCATTTGTGGCAGTAGTCTAAAAAGTAACGCCCAGAAAGGCAGCAATGAAAAATCAAATTCAAACCCAAATCAAAGTTAGCTACACCAAGAGAGATCGCTTAAGTGTTTTCTTTCGTTTAATTTTTGCTCTTCCAGTTGCTGCATTCATCGCAATTATTGGCCAATTTTCACCGAACGCTTGGGGTCCTGTGGTCTTGTTTTCTTTACCTATTGTTTTGTCTTTATTATTTACAGGAATTTATCCAAGTTACTTTCTAAACTTTAATAAAGACTTACTAGGACTTGGTACAAGATTTTTAGCTTATCTATATTTATTGACAGATAAATATCCCTCAATTGAATCAAGCCAAGTAGTTAAAATTACTTTTCCAGAAATTAATGGAGGAAAAAAGTTAAATAGATTCCTTCCATTAATTAAATGGCTTCTGGCACTGCCTTTAGCAATTGTTGGATTTATTTATTTAGCAATTGCCATCGTATTAACTTTGGTTGCCTGGGTTTATACATTTATAACTGCACAATATCCAAAATGGGCCGGAGAATTTGTTTATAAAACATTTCAATACTGGAATAGAGTTTTAGGATATGCAGTTATTTTGGTAACTGATGAATATCCAAGCTTTAAACTTTAATTCTTTTGCACACTAATAGGTAATATTGGATCAACTTCAAAAGTAATTTTTGAAGGTTCAATCTGATTTTTGAATAATTGTGACCCTAAAGCTGCAACCATAGCTCCATTGTCTGTACATAAACCTGGACGAGGAATTCTAACTTTGATATTTTCTTTTTCTGCCATACTTTGAGCCATAGTTCTTAATCTAGAATTTGCAGCAACACCGCCTCCTATGATCACAGTGTCAATACCTGTTTCTTTTGCCGCCATCAAAGTTTTCTTAACTAATACTTCAACAACTGCTTCTTGAAAAGATGCTGCGATATCAGACACTGGCAAGATCTCACCTGTTCTTTGCCAAGCTTCAACCCATCTTGCAACTGCTGTTTTTAATCCTGAAAAAGAAAAATCAAATTTATGTTCAACCAAATCTTCTTTACTCATCAAACCTTTAGGAAATTCAATACTTAATGGATCCCCGCATTGACTTGCTTTATCAATCCAAGGACCTCCTGGAAACGGTAAACCCAAAACGCGAGCCACCTTGTCAAATGCTTCTCCTGCTGCATCATCCAAAGTTTTTCCCAAAGAATTAATTTTGAATGAAATATTGTCTACTTGTAATAAAGAGGAATGACCTCCACTTACTAAAAGTGCCAAACAAGGTTGAGGCAATTCTCCATTTTCTAAAGTATCTACTGCTACATGTGCTGCTAAATGATTTACTCCATAAATTGGTTTATTTATTGCCACAGCCAATGCTTTTGCCGCAGCAACTCCCACGACTAATGCACCTGCTAAACCAGGACCACTTGTTACAGCAATTGCATCAAGTTCATTTAATTTAACTCCTGCTTTTTGAACAACTCTTTTTAAAATTGGCACCATAGCTTCAACGTGAGCTCTTGATGCTACTTCTGGAACAACTCCTCCAAATCTTGCTTGTTCTTCAACAGAGGAGGCTAATACGTCTGCCAGTAATTCTGAACCTCTCACAATTCCGATTCCAGTCTCATCACAAGAAGTTTCAATTCCTAAAATTAAAGGATTCATTTTTTTCTCAAATCTAATTGCATTATTACTGCATCTTTTCCATTTGGATAATAGTTACTTCGTTTTGAAATGATTTCAAAATCTCTAGATTTATATAACTTAATTGCATTTTCATTATCTGCTACTACTTCTAAGAAAACTCTGTTTGATTTCTTTTCTTTGATTTTTTCAATTAGATTATCTAATAACTTTTTTCCATATCCCATATTTTGAAATTCTGGTTTTATGACCATTGTTTGAATATCAGCATCTGATCCATTAAATGCAAGTCCTGCAAATCCTACGATTTCTTTTTCATCGTCAACTAAAGCAATGTAATAGCGATTTGGAGCAGAAAGTTCTGACCAAAATGTTTCTAGAGACCAAGCTGTGGCATTAAATGCTTCTTGATCAATTTTGTGAGCTTTTGTAACATGCCACCAAGAAAAATCTGTAATAGATAAATTCATAATCTCTCAGCCAAAGTTAATGCGTCAGGTTTTCTTAAATAAAGAGGAATTGGAGGAAGTAAAACTTGATTTGGTAATGCCACCACCGACCCATCTCCTGATGCAGAATCCGTAGAAAAACTATTTATCTCTTTACCAATTTCTGATCTGTTTAAAGCATCAATTGCAGCTTTGGCTAAATACAAAGGATTAAGAGGCTTTAGTAGAAGTTTTTCTCCTTTTACTACTACTTCATCTAATTTTGAAACTTTGGGAGTAGAAATTCTTTTTCCATTTGCATAATGCGTCCAATAAACTTCTTTTCTTCTGGCATCAGTTATCACGGTTATTTCTTTATTTGGATTTTTTAAGTTAAATTCATAAGCAATAGCATCGTGGCTACACACTCCATAAACTGGAATGTTTAAGGCAAAACCAATTGTTTGAGCACTCACAATTCCTACACGAAGTCCTGTAAATGGTCCAGGGCCAATACCGCAAACTACTGCGCCAATCTCTGAAAAATTTAACTTAGAACTTTCTACTATTTCTCTTATTAATTCTGAAGCAAATTCAGCATGTCTTAAAGCATCATCTTTAACAATTACCTTCTCATCTTTTGCAAACTGAATTAAACCAACAGCAATTCGATTTGTTGAAGTATCAATTGCTAAAACATTATTTGGCGCACTCATTTAAGTTTACCTAAAATTTCATCAGTAGCATCGATTGCAATTTCTCTCTCGTTTTCATTTTCCGTATTTGTTATTGTGACTTTTATTGGATTTTGTACTAAATCATTAACTAAATCTTTTCCCCATTCCACGACTAATATGGATTCTTCTAAATCACTTGTTAAATCAAGTTGAGAAATTTCGGCTAAAGTTGAAAGTCGATAAGCATCAACATGCACTAAATTTGCTTTGTTATCTAATGATTTGTGTTCTCGAGCTATTACAAATGTTGGACTAGTTACTTCACCTTTTATATTCAAACTACTTGCCAAGCCTTGAGTGAAAGTTGTTTTGCCTGCACCTAATTGACCATCTAGCAAAACTACATCGCCAGCTTTTAGTAATTTACCTAACTTGGCACCTAATTCCTTAGTTTCTTTATTTGATTTAGTAGTTATTTTAAAAACCATTTTAAATTTCGTTTAAATAAACTCTAGGAACTCTAGGACCTAATCTTGTGACAATTTCATATCCAATACTTAAAGAAGCTTTTGCCCACTCCTCCACATCAGGTTCATTTTTTGAAACATCGCCAAAGAGGGTAACTTCATCCCCCATTTTTAAATCTAAATCTCCAATATCAATTACAAATTGATCCATACAAACTCTTCCTGCCACATTAAATTTTTTGCCTTTAGCAACTACAGGACCTTTGTTTCCAGCTATTCGAGGAATGCCATCTGCATAACCAAGTGGAATTAAAGCAATTTTGGTATTTGTTTTTGTGACATATTCAGCACCGTAAGAAATACCATGTCCTGCAGGTACTTCTTTTACTAAAGCAACTTGAGCTTTTAAACTCATGGCAGGTCTTAATCCATATTCATTGGCACTTTTTAATTCTCCCCCGGGAGTAATTCCATAAACTGCAATTCCTGGTCTTACTAAATCAAAATGGGCTTCGGGTGTTGTTAATGTTGCTGCACTATTGGCAGCATGTTTCATTAAATTTTTAAAACCTCTTGATTCTAAATATTTAAAACTGTCATCAAGAACTATTAATTGTCTTTTTATAGTTGGACTACTTGGAGCATCTGCTAACGAGAAATGCGTCCACACCGCAACAACTTCAATCAGTCCTGATGCTTTTGCTTCTTCTAATAATTTTGAAAGTTCGGCTAAATCATCTGGCATGACACCATTTCTTCCTAACCCAGTGTCAACTTTTATGTGAACTTTTGCAGGCTTTCCTACTTTCTTAGAAGCACTAATTACTTCTGATGCAATTTCAATTGATGAAACAGAAACATCAATGTCAAGTGAAATGCAGTCTTGCCATTTATCATTTGGCGAACCTAGCCAAGTGAGAATTCTTCCTTTATCCCCTGAATTTCTTAAACTGATTGCTTCCTCTAAAAGTGCTGTACCAAGCCAAGTAGCACCACCTTGTCTGGCAGCTTTTGAAACTTCAATTAATCCATGCCCATATGCATCTGCTTTTACTACTGCCATTACTTCAGAGTTTTTAGCAAATTCTTGCAAAACTTTTACATTGTCTCTAATCGCTGATAAATCAACATAGGCACTTCTTAAATTACTCATTCGTAATTTTTCCTATGTAACTATTGTTTTTCGGCAATAACAAATGCTGTTGCCACATTTCCATCGTGGGATAAAGATAAATGCCAATGGGTAATTCCTTGACGTTGAGCTTCTTTTAAAACAGTTCCAGAAACTTCTAAATAAGGTTTTCCTCTATCTCCTAAAAGAATTTCGCAATCTTGCCAACTTAGTCCGGCTGGAGCACCTAATGCTTTAGCAACTGCTTCTTTGGCCGCAAATCTTGCAGCTAACGAAACTGCATTTTCTCCTTTCCCACCAGGCTGAGCTAATTCTTTGGGAGTAAATAATCTGGTTGATAAACCAGGAGTTCTAATTAATGATCCTTGAAATCTTGGAGTATCAACTACATCAACACCAATTCCAATAATCATTTTCTCAATCCTTTTATTCAACTGTTACTGATTTAGCCAGATTACGGGGTTGGTCAACGTCATGACCTTTGAGTGTGGCTAGTGCGCAAGAAAATACTTGTAATGGAACTGTGGCAACTAGCGGCTGCAAAAGTGAACTAGTTTTTGGAATTCTTACGATGTGATCTGCAAAATCGGTTATGGAGTCATCGCCTTCTTCGACTATCAAAATAGTTTTTGCACCTCTTGCTCTTACCTCTTGAATATTAGAAACTACTTTTTCATGTAATTCTTTTTCTTCTCTAATACTTGGCACAACTACTACTACTGGAATTCCTTCTTCTATTAATGCGATGGGTCCATGTTTTAATTCACCAGCTGCAAAGCCTTCAGCATGCATATAAGCAAGTTCTTTAAGTTTTAAAGCACCTTCCAAAGCAACCGGGTAGCCAACGTGTCTTCCAATAAATAACACACTTTGCGCGTTCACATATTTTTTAGCAAGTTCATTTACTGCATCAGTTGTGTCAAGAACTGTGTCTATTTGGTAAGAAATATCAGCAAGTTCTGTCATCACTTGTTTAATTTCTTCAGTTGGTTTATCAAGTCTTAATTCCGCAAAATAAAGAGAAAGTAATTCAACGGCTACAACTTGGGTTAAAAATGCTTTAGTTGATGCAACTGCAATTTCTGGACCACCACGGGTATATAAAACTGCATCAGATTCTCTAGGAATTGTTGAACCTTGTGTATTACATATTGCTAAAACTTTTGCTTTTTGAGATTTTGCATGTCTAATTGCCATCAAAGTATCCATAGTTTCACCACTTTGAGAAATAGCAACTACTAAAGTTCTTTCATTTAAGATGGGATCTCTATATCTAAATTCACTGGCAAGTTCTACTTCACAAGGAATTCTTGTCCAACGTTCCATGGCATATTTTCCAATTAATCCAGAATGATAAGCCGTTCCACATGCAACAAAAACAATTTTTTCAATATTGGCAATTTCTCCAATAGAAAGTTTCATTTCTTCTAATACTAATTTTCCATCTTGTGCAAGTCTTCCTACTAAAGTTTCAGCCACTGCTTTTGGTTGTTCAAAAATTTCTTTTAACATGAATAAATCAAAGCCACCTTTTTCAGCAGCTTTAGCGTCCCAATTAACTACATATTCTTTGGTTTGTGCAGGTTTTCCATCAAAGTCAGTAATTGTAATTTTGTTATGTCTGAGTTCTACCACTTGATCTTGACCAAGTTCTATTGCATTTTTTGTGTATGAGATAAATGCTGCAACATCTGATGCTAAAAAGTTTTCACCATCACCCTTACCAACTACTAAAGGTGAATTTCGTCTGGCACCAACTACTACGTCTGGCTGTTGAGCATGAACTGCAACTAAGGTAAATGCGCCTTTTAGTCTTCTTACAACTTTTCTCATACTTTCTGCTAAGTCGTTATTTGATTTTGGATATTCCACATTTAATAAATGTGCGACAACTTCGGTATCTGTATCGCTATTTAATTTCACACCATTTTTTTGTAATTCTTTTCGCAATTCTGCAAAGTTCTCAATAATTCCATTGTGAATAACGGCAATCTCATTTGATTCATCCACATGTGGATGAGCATTAGCATCATTTGGTATTCCATGAGTTGCCCAACGGGTATGCCCAATTGCAGTTGTTGACTCAGGTAGAGGATCTGTACCTAACAAAGTTTCTAGATTTGTTAATTTACCTGCTTTTTTTCTAACATTTAACTTATTGTCATTTACCACAGCAACACCTGCTGAATCGTAGCCACGATACTCAAGTCGTCTTAAGCCCTCAACCACTACATTGAGCGCTTGGTTATTTCCTACGTAACCGACAATTCCACACATTGTGTTTACAGCCTAGACGAACTAGATATACAGGTAATGTTTATGTCTGTGTTGATTCTTCTTCCACCCAGCGAAGGGAAAAACTCTGTTGAAAAGGGCAAATTAGTCAATTTGTCTAGTCTTTCTTTTGCTAAAGAATTAACGAGCACAAGAAAGAAAACGCTAGAAGCAATGGGTTCAAAAATTAGCAAACTTCCCACTGCCAAAGCGATTGAAGTTTATTCTGGAGTTTTATATCAAGCTTTAGATTTTAATTCTTTAGATGCTTTAAGTAAAAAAAGAGCAATTAAAAGTATTGTCATTATTTCTGCATTATTTGGTGCAGTTAAATTAGAGGATAAAATTCCAAGTTATAAATTAGATATGGCAAAATCTTTACCAAAATTAGGTTCATTAAATGCATTATGGAAAAAAGTTTTACCTGAAACTTTAGAAAAAATTAAAACAGATTTAATAATTGATTGCAGATCTAGCACTTACCAAGGTGTATGGACTCCAGATTTAAATAAAACAGTTGGAATCAGAGTTTTTACAATTAAAAATGGAAAGAAATCAGTAGTCACCCATATGTCAAAAAAGACAAGAGGAGACGTAACTAAACTCTTAGTACAATCAACCAAGTCTCCTAAAACCCCATTAGAGTTACAAAAGTTAATAAGTAAGAAATTTAAGTGCGAACTAATAAAACCGACAAGTAAAACTAGTTGGTTCCTTGATGTGATTGCTTCTTAATAAGATAAATTATTCTTATGCCTATCATTCATCCGACAAAAGAAAAGCTAATTCAAACCTTTATTGATCTGTCAAAAACAAATAATTGGCATGAAATTACTTCTGACATGGTTTTAGAAACTTCTGGAATTACTAAAGGTTCTTTATATCACCATTTTGATGATTTTGGTGAACTTGTTGAAACTGTAAGAGTGAGAAGATTTAGTCAATGGGTGGATGAATCCATTATTTCTTTGACAAATCATTTAAGTGCATCCAAATCCAGAGAGGATATTCTTAAAGTTTTAAGAGAATATGCAACATATAGTCATAGTGCCCAAAGAGCTCCTTTCAGGTTAGAAAGAACAGAAACAATTTCTATTACTAGAAATAATCCAAGACTTGCAGCGCAATTAGCAGAATCGCAAGACAGATTAACTAATGCCTTAACTGATGTATTCAGAGAAGCACAAGAAAAAGGTTTTATTAAAAAAGAATTAGATCCAAAAGTAATTTCAGTTTTTGTACAGGCCTACACAATTGGAATCGTGGTTGACGATATAAGCACACAACATATGGATAAAGACCGTTGGGTTGATTTAATCTATTCAATATTTGACAAAATACTTTTAGATTAACAAGTTTTTTTAACTACCCCAGCTAACTCTTGCGCAATTTTTTCCGCTAAATCTTGAGTTTCTGCTTCAACCATAACTCGAATAAGTGATTCAGTTCCACTTGGGCGAAGTAAAACCCTTCCTTTTTGGTTTAAAGTAGTTTCAGCTTTATTAACTGCATCCTGTAGTTCGTGATTGCCAATTTTAGATTTATCAACATCTGAAACATTAATTAAAATCTGAGGATACTTTTTTACTATTTGAGAAATAGCAGAAAGTGGTTTCTTTTCTGTTGAGACCACATTCATTAATTGCAGTGCGGTTAGCAAACCATCTCCAGTTGTCGAATAATTTCTCATAATCACATGTCCTGATTGCTCTCCCCCAAGAATGAAATTATTTTCTTCCATAGCTTCTAAAACGTAACGATCTCCAACTTGAGTTTCAATAATTGATATAGATTCATTTTTCATTGCAAGTTTGAAACCTAAATTAGCCATCACGGTTGAAACAACTGTTTCAGATGTCAATTGTTTAGTTTTCTTAAAATCTTTAGCTAAAAGAGCTAAAATATGATCGCCATCAATAATGTTTCCTGCTTCATCAACAGCTAAACAACGATCGGCATCACCGTCGTGAGCAATTCCTAAATCTGCTTTTTCTTTTTTAACTATTTCAATTAATGAATTCATATGAGTGGATCCACAATTGTCATTTATGTTTATGCCATTTGGGGAATTATGTATTGCAATAACCTCAGCACCTGCACGTTGATATAAATCAGGAGCAACTTCACTGGCTGCCCCATTAGCGCAATCAACTACAACTTTTAAACCTTTTAATGCACCAGTTTCAACAGTCTCTAAAAGGTGAGATAAATAAGCTTCATAAGCATCAGCCATTTCTTTTACTCGTCCAACTTCACTTCCAGTTGGATGAGGCACTTTTGTGTCTAAATTTTTTTCAATTTCATCTTCTACTTCATCAGGTAATTTTTTACCATCTTTGGAAAAGAATTTAACGCCGTTATCAGAAAACACATTATGTGAAGCAGATAAAACTACTCCTAAATCTGCTTTGTAGTACTGAGTTAAATAGGCAATTGCAGGTGTTGGCAAAACTCCAACTTTTAAAACATCAACTCCAACTGTTGCAAGTCCTGCAATTAATGCAGCTTCCAACATTTCTCCACTTGCACGCGGATCTCGTCCCACAACAGCACTTGCTCGACCTTTGCCATGTTGTTTTGCAATAACTAATGATGCTGACTTGCCAAGTGAAAAAACTAATTCAGGAGTCAGATCTTTGTTTGCAGAACCACGCACACCATCGGTGCCGAATAATCGGCCCATAAATTTATCTCTTGCTGTATTGCGAGCGTTTACGTGCTTTTTTCAAACCAGCTTTTTTACGTTCAATAACTCTTGGATCACGAGTTAAGAATCCTGCTTTTTTCAAAATTGGTCTGTTTACTTCAACATCTACTGCATTTAAAGCTCTTGCAATTCCAAGTCTTAAAGCACCTGCTTGTCCACTTGATCCACCGCCCACGATTTCTGCGATTACGTCGTAAGCTTTTTCAATTCCCAAAATTTTAAATGGATCATTTACTAATTGTTGATGTAGTTTATTTGGAAAATAAGTTGCTAAGTCTTTACCATTAACTACAAACTTGCCATTTCCAGGAACAATTCTTACTCTGGCAATTGCTTCTTTTCTTCTTCCAGTTCCTGCAGAAGGACCCTGTTTACCAGTCTTTAATGGTTTAAAAGATTTTTCAGATTCGCTGGTTACGTAAGTTTGTGACTCGGTCAAAATATTTTCCTTTAGTTAGCTATTTGTTTGATTTGCTTAATTTCATAAGGCTTAGGATTTTGTGCAGAATGTGGATGGTTTGCATCTGCATAAACTTTTAATTTCTTGATCATTTTATTTCCAAGTTTGTTATGTGGAAGCATTCCTTTAACAGCCAATTGAATTGCTCTTTCAGGATTTTTTTCTAATAATTTGTCGTATCCAATTGCGGTAAGACCACCTGGAAAACCTGAGTACGAAAAAGCTTTCTTTTCAGTTTTCTTAGAACCTGAAAGTGAAACTTTGCCAGCATTCAAAACGATAACAAAATCACCTGTGTCAACATGGGGTGCAAAAGTCGGTTTGTGTTTTCCGCGAAGAATAGTTGCAGCAGCAGAAGCAATACGGCCAAGTGGAATATCTGTGGCATCAAGAATGTGCCATTGACGAGTTACTTCACTTGCCTTTGGGCTAAACGTGCGCATACTTTTCTACTCTTCTTTTCCTTGGGGTTTAGTTAACTTCCAAAAAAACACTTGAGGTTACAGATTACCCAATGGTCGATTTCAGCCTAAATTCGAGGGTCAAAGCCAAGTTTTCCTCAAGAAATGAGGACTTTAAGCATCCCAATTTTTAGAAATTTTTTCTTTAAATTGATCCCGCAATTTAACACTTATTGGACCTGGGGCTTTCAATACGCGGTCATCTATTTTTGAAATTGGCTGAATATCTCTAGTCGATGAAGTTAAGAATGCTTCATCAACTTCTTTCAATATCGACATAGGCATATCAACTTCTTCTACTTCAAACCATTGGCAAACTAAAGCTCTAGTAATTCCACCTAAACAACCACTGCTTAGAGGTGGAGTTAAAACTTTGCCCTCTTTAACAACAAAAATATTAGAACCAGTTCCTTCACATAATTGATTTTTAGTGTTGGGCATTATTGCTTCATGAGCACCTTTTGCTTTTGCCATAGCTAAGACTGCAGCATTTTGTGCATAGGAGGTTGTTTTAGAACCTGCCAACATACTTTTATCATTTCTAGGTTCATTAACTGTTACAACAAGAGCCGTCTCTGGCCAATTTGCCTCAGGACTAACTGCGACAACAAGTGTGAAATTATCTTTAGTGCGATCACTTCCAAGTGGTCCAATACCACTGGTATAGGTAATCCTCATTCTCATAGTGGAACCTAATTGTGGATTTGCAGCTATCACTTCATTGACTGCTTTTCGCAATAAATCATCTTTATCAAAATCGATTCCGATAGTTTTCAAAGAATAGGTAAGTCTTTGTACATGTCTAGTCAGTGCTACTGGATTTTTCTCAACGACTTTTAAAGTTTCAAATGCCCCATCACCAACTGTGAAGCCATGGTCAAAAACACTAACCTTTGCATTTTCACTGTCAACTAATTGATCATTTAGCCAAATTTGAGAATTCATATCCTTATTCTTCCAGAGTTCTTAATCTTCTAGTTAATTCGTACTGTGATTTATAAAGGGATGGATGAGGATAGGTAACCTCTTCCAAAATAAGAGCACTTGGTGATACCACATTTAAATCAGTAACTTTTTTTCTTTTCTCCATTATTTCTTTTGGCCAATTAATATTTTTCTTCCCAGTTCCAACTTGTAAAATTGCACCCACTAAGCCTCGAACCATTGAATAACAGAATGCATCAGCTATTACTTCAGCTGTTAAAAATTTACTTTTCCTAGTCCATTTAAATTTTATGAGATTTCTTATTGTGGTTGAACCAGCACGAGTTTTACAAAATGCATAAAAATCATTTAACCCAATTAACATTTGACTTGCTTTATTCATATCGTGTTCATCTAGATTTTTACGATAATCTAAAACAAATCTAGAATTAAAGACATCTAAACCTTCTTTAGAATCACAAACTGTATAGGAATATCTTCTAGTTAAAGCGCTATATCTGGCATCAAAATCAAGTGGCACAATGCTTGCTTTTCGAACTTGAATATCTACTGGTAATAATCTTCTAAATTTATACATTGGATCTTTAATGCTTTTCCAAGTGTTTTCTAAAACATCAAAATGAACTACTTGACCGCGAGCATGAACACCTTTATCTGTTCTACCTGCTCCAATTGTTTTTATAGTTGAAACTCTTAAGAATTTTTTTAAAACTTTATTTAATTCACCCTGCACAGTTCGTTGTTGTGGTTGAGTGCCAAAACCTGAAAAATCTGTGCCATCGTATGCAACATCTAAACGGATACGAATAAGCCCGCTGTTATTAGCAGCGGGCTTATTAATTTTCATTACCAAAGTCTACTTAAAACTTTATTTAAGCTTGCTTTGATTCTTCTTTTTTCTCAGTTTTCTTTGCAGTTTTTGCTTTAGATTCTGCAACTGGTGCTGCTTGATCTTTTGCAGCCTTCTTAGTTGCACCTTCTGCTTCAGCAACAACTTTTTCCGCCAAAGCTTCTACTAATTCAATTACTGCCATCGGAGCATTGTCACCTTTTCTTGGACCAAGTTTGGTGATTCTTAAATAACCACCATTTCTTTTTGCAAAACTTGGACCAATTTCGGTAAACAATGAATGAACTACTGATTTGTTTCTTATTACAGCTAACACACGTCTTCTAGAAGCAAGGTCTCCTCTTTTTGCTTGAGAAATTAATTTCTCTGCAAACGGACGAAGTTTTCTAGCTTTTGCTTCTGTGGTTGTAATTTTGCCTTTTTCAAAAAGTGATGTTGCAAGATTTGCCAAGATCAATTTTTGATGTGCTGGTGAACCACCAAGACGCGTACCTTGGGTTGGTGCTGCCATTTTGTTCTCCTACTTTTTATGCGTCGTTGGTTGGTTTTAAAACTTCTCGTCTTCAGCAAGATTTTCTTCATCGTTTTCTTCGATGTATCCTGCTGCTTTGGTTCTGTCATAACCAGCTGGTGAATCTTTAAGTTTCAAACCAAGCATTTGTAGTTTGGCATGAACTTCATCAATTGATTTTTGACCAAAGTTTCTTACATCCATCAAATCTGCTTCACTTCTGGTGATCAATTCACCAACAGTGTGCACGCCTTCGCGTTTTAGACAGTTGTAAGAACGAACTGTTAAATCAAGTTGTTCAATTGGCATGTTTAGTTGTTCTAATGCATAAGCATCAACTGGGCTTGGCCCAATTTCAATACCTTCTGCATTCACATTTAGTTCATGAGCTAAACCAAATAGTTCAACCAAAGTTCTTCCAGCTGAAGCCACAGCATATGAAGGTTTCATTGATGGTTTGGTTTCAACTTCGATAACTAAACGATCAAAGTCTGTTCTTTGTTCCACACGTGTTGCTTCTACTTTGTAAGTAACTTTGACAACTGGTGAATATAAAGAGTCAACTGGGATGCGACCAATTTCTGCACCACTGACTTTATTTTGCACTGCGGTCACGTATCCTCGACCACGTTCTACAACTAATTCCATTTCTAATTTACCTTTGGAATTTAGGGTTGCGATGTGATGTTTTGGATTGTGTACTTCAACACCTGCAGGTGCTGAAATATCTCCTGCAGTTACTTCTCCAGGACCTGATTTCTTTAAATGCATAACTGAAGGTTCATCATTATCTGAAGAAACCACAATGTCTTTCACATTCAAAACTATTTCGGTTACATCTTCCACAACACCTTCAAGGTTTGTGAATTCATGTAATGCTCCTTCAATGCGGATGCTCGTAATTGCTGCACCTGGGATTGAAGAAAGAAGTGTTCTACGTAATGAATTTCCCAGCGTATAACCAAAACCTGGTTCTAGAGGCTCGAGAATGTATCTTGCGCGAGTATCTGAAATTGGTTCTTCAACCAGTATCGGACGTTGTGCTATTAACATATTTTTTTCTTACCTTTCAGGCGACCACTATTTGACGCCCTTGTCGGGGATAT
>JACCDX011591112.1_pt1 | contig 35230 bp, 48 predicted proteins | sample 7449681 | NCBI WGS metagenome assembly JACCDX01 (sample SAMN15323450, study PRJNA562643) | freshwater metagenome | isolation source: river surface water | place: USA:Blue River Watershed | collected 2017-08-18
ACTGTTGTGCTTCAAGTGTAGTAACTTGTGCTTCCAGTTTGTCCACACGACCACGAAGAACGGCGAGTTCTGCAGCAAATTCTGACTGAAGACGCTTGAGTTCATCAGTAACTTCAGTTACACGGTCAAGGCAAGCATTCAGAAGTGCTGCTGCCTCAAAACGGGTCATTGCACGACCACCACCAAAGGTTCCATTAGGATAACCAGCAACGCATCCATAACGCTCTACGAGGTTGCTGAGTGCCTGATATGCCCAATCGGTAGGACGAACATCAGAGAATTGAGTGACGCTAGTGACCTGCTCAGAAGAGTATTGGTTGACTGCTACCATATTGAGATCTGCAGCATTCGCAGCAACAGGAGCAACCATTCCCAGAGCAACAGGTGCAAGCATCAGTTGTTTGAGTTTCATAAAAATTTGTTTTGTTCTATAGGACAATTTGAGTGTTCGTGCAAATAGTTGCGGCACGGTCACATCACGGTATTTATCTTAACAGTTTCTTTGGGATCAGTCAAGCCCTTTACGGGTTTTACGATTTTTATAAGCGGAGTATCGGATTCGAACCGACGACGAACTGCTTGGAAGGCAGCCATTCTACCACTGAATTAACTCCGCAATGGTGGGGGATTTCTCCCCCAGCACACTTCCTTCACACAAAAGAAAGTATAAGACATAATGAGTATTATGTCAAGAGCCCCCAGCGAGGATTTGCACCCGCGACTATCGCTTACAAGGCGATTATTTTAACTGCTAAAACTATGAGGGCAAATGGGTAACGAGTGCCCGTCACCCGCAGAAGACACTTTCTGCAATTTTCACTGCATTAGAGGGCAGTGATAGAGAAAACACCAAACCTTATTCTTCCTGTTCTCAGGAACGCACCAAATGGGTTGGGAGACTCTAGAGATTTTACCTCCGAAGTTTGTCCAGCATTTTCAATTTGAAAGAATCGGACATTTCCAATCCTTTCAACTCCCCAACCTCGATTCGAACGAGGGACAGCAAAATTAACAGTTTTGAGTTCTACCACTGAACTATTGGGGAATGATGGATTAAGTGTGATATATCTCTAGGGTGTATCAGGGACTTAATCTCTATCACTTTTATATATTACACTAATTTTCGTATGGTGTCAAGTCCAAAGATTATGGTCATATTCCCAATGACAGTTAGGACACAAAGGCATTATATTTTCTTTCGAGTTTATAACACTAACCATAACATCTTCACTAAAAGAAGATATTGGTTTGATGTGAGCAATTTCTATATGCTTATTATATCCACATTTAATACATTCAGTAAAACCAAGTTTTTTAGCAAAAGCTCTTGCTCGGGTTCTAACTAACGCAAAAGCAGAAGACTTATGATGTTTTTCATATATTGCTTCTTTAAGTGTCATATCCTTTACTTCTCTATCTTTTAACCACAACAAATAATGTTCTTTACAACGAGAACGATTTGCTGTTATGAGAGTTTCACAATCAATACACTTATGTTCTGGTTTTCTTTTTGGTGCTATTTTATTATTATATGAAGCAGCACAACTTCTCCCACAAAACTTTGGATTTTTTGTTTCTTCTTTACAGAATAAACATTTATTCATAATGGAACCTTTTAGTTATTAATATTTATAATACCTAAGGTTCAAAAAGCGTCTCAGGAGGGACTCGAACCCCCGACCAACTGCTTAGCTTACCACTACGGATTTCTCCGCCATTTCTGTTTGTGGTCTGGACTTTCTCTTTACCATATCCCAAAGGACTTAGGCACTTCCCGTAAAGTCTCTACACCTTCATCTAACGATGCTTGGCTCGGGATTGCCATTTTAAAGGGTTCCCCGAATTTGAGAAGTTACATTCATAAAGTTTCCTTTATGACGCTCCATTTATGTTTAAGGCAGATGCTCTATTCCGACTGAGCTACTGAGACATAAGTAGGTTCCTATCGCCGCCACTCCTGAACCTACCGAAGGGGAGTGTCGCAGTTGATCTCTCAACTCTGATATTATACTACTGCTTGGGGCAGTCGTCAACCCATACAGCACAGATTCTCATTTCTCCACCAAGCAGTCTCTGTGCCTCACTGCCGTCTGGTGGTTTCTCAACATACCGTGGTTTATATCTACGGTCTGCTTCTTCGATGATGCGATTATATTCTGGAATCGCTTCATCCAGTGCTCGGTCAACATCACGTTTGACTCTGCGTTCTACTTTGTCAGGATCTTGAATAAAAATCTCATTGAGAATAGTTTGTGGGAAATACTTTCTCTGAATTTCATCCAATAAGTCCCAAAGTCCATCTTCTGATGCTCCAGTGCATTGTGAGAGTGTTGCAATGATAGAAGATAATACGATACTGAGTATTATGAGTTGTTTTTTATCTGGTTTCTTCTTACCGAAGTTAAAATTGAACATAAGAAAGGAGAGTTTGCAACACTCCCCTTATATATCAACCCTTTGCTTCTTTACGAGCGTTTTTTTCTTCAGTAATTTCGGTTCTACGTACTTTGACAAGTTTAGCAATTTCTTGAAGTGCTTTACGAGCACGAGTTCCTGCTGCACTATTACCAGCAGCAAATTTTTCGTCTTCTACTTTCCAAGCTTCAACAGCGTTCAGTAGTTCTTGTGATACGGACATAATAATCTCCTTTAATTGTACTATTTAAACATACTATTCTTCAACAGTTTCTTTTTCTGCCACTTCTGGTGCAGGAAGAGTTACTCCAATCTGTTGAAGATATTCAATTGCTCCTTGAATTTTCCAAAACAGTTCTCTGTTTTTTGAAATTTGTTCGTTCAATTGTGATTGTTGCTGCAAAAGATTTGCAAGATGTTGTTGTTGATCATTCATAATTTTCAACTATTTTATTAAGAAAGGGGAATGTGTTTCTTCCCCTTATATATCAAACTTCTACCGTGATCAGTCGGTTGGCATAGTCATGTGCATAAGATGTACGGGCACCATGATGCCCCCAACCAATCCAACTATACGCATAGTCCATGTAACGATTGATAGACTTACCAGGAGTCTTCATTCGGTCTTCAATTCGTTGCCATTGAACTTCAGTCGTCAGATAACGAAGTTGCGTGTGAAGTGATGATGGCGAACCACCAAACCTCTTAGCAAAATCACCCAATCCATAATAACGGTTGGCAGATGTCCATTGAATCAGTCCGTAACCGCCACCGCAGTTACCCCAACTGGTTCTGCTACCACCTTCACAAATGTTAGGAACAAAAGTAGATTCCTGACGAATATTGCCCATAATGGTAGCAAGGGCGTTTCTGTCTTTAATACCACGATCCTGGAAGAATGCCAGGGTAGCATTTTCATGTTGATTACACCCTTTACAAATTAACCTTTTCTCTTTTGGTTTTGGTAGTGCAACCTCGCGGATTGCTGTCTTCTTTTCATCTACAAGATCAAACTCTTTGATAATAGCAAATGGTTTGGTTGTTGGTTCCACTGGTGGTGGAGGTCCTTGCATCTTGTAGTTGACGAATGGCAGTGATGCCGTTGTGGTTGTAACCGTTGCCAGAAGAGGCAGGGTTACTGTAAAGAAATTTAGCATTAACTCTGATTGAACTCTACATCCTAATAGAGAAAGCGCACTTCCCCTCTCTCAAGGGGCAATCTCCTAGGCTCTAAAATCACATCAAAATCTCATGATGTAATCCCTGTAATGGGATTTTTCATAATAAGTTAATATTTAGGTTTTGTCAAGTATGACAATTTATAAAGTGGCACATAAATATATTGTTATGCCTCTATACCAATGGCAAAATCAGGAAATAAAGGTAAAAAAGGTTCTGCAGGTAGTAAGCAAAACCAAGGTAATGCGACTGCAAAGAAAGCAAAAAACGGCGGTAAGAAAAAGTAAGATAATATGCCACGCGAATGGAATACACCCAAGCGTGAACCTTGGAACGCACCAATCCATCAAATATTGAAGGCAATAGATAATCACACTCATGAGTACTTCAAGAGTGGTAATTTGTGGCATCTAGAAAAAGCAGATATGTTAAGACAATACCTTAACGAACTTAAAACCTGGATTCATCATCAAGAAAAAAGATGAAAATTAATTTAACAAAACTTATTTTTATTGTGTGTTTTGCATCAGTTGGATTTGTTGGATTAAATTTTATTGCTTGTAACTTTATGATTCCTGGATCAATTATTACTGCAAATGTTCTTGGTGGATTAAAAAATCCTCCTCCTTTAGATTGCAAAGAATCTGAAAGAAGAGGATATGAGGTTTTATTATCAATTTTAACTACAGTAATTGCATTAAGAACTAAAGTAGAAGATTAGGAATTCCAAAGTTTTCCTTCTGCCTTTCTTCTTCTTAAAAGTCCTGCTTCTACTTTACTACCAGGATTGCGATAAAGTTCTAATGCTGCTGGGACTTCATTCCATTTCTTTTCTCTAAGAACTCTGGAGATAGTACTGAATCCAGAAGAACCATAAAAATTAGCACCAAGATTATAAGCAAAAGAGAGCAGTGCTCCTTGTTGCCTTTCATTCATCTCATTCCAATAAGGAATTCTTTGAAGTGATGGAAGAAATCTATTTTTCAAATCAAACTCAAGTAGAGTATCAGCATATTTTTGAGTAATCTTTCTACCAAGTTTGAAAGATTCTCCGTTAAAATCTCTAGTACTTCCCCAACCTATTGTAATTGGAAGTCCACCAGTTAGTGGATCTGGATATGCATTTAGATGACATCCTTCAAATTCTTTTATCAATTCCACTCCCTTAGAAGATAATTCACTGTTATTTAAAATGGGAGTAGACTTTAAGACTTTTTTGCTTCAAATATTCTCCCCCACCCAGAAGTTGGTCCATCAGGAGTCCATCTTCTCTCCAATACAGACTTCTTATATACTACACCTTTTCCATTTGTAACAGGTCCAGTATAATTATCATTCAAAGATCCATATGGGTCATTAACAACATAATCACCAGAAGTAGTCTTACCAATTACTACAACCATGTGCCCACCAGTAGGTGCAGATAAAGTACCCCGATGAAGAATCCCGATAATAACAGGTCGGCCAGCGGCAAGCTCCCTATCAAGATCAGCAAAAGAAAGATTGTAACTAAATCGTGAAGCAACACCATAAGACGATAAAACTTTCGTCTGGACTGCATGATCAGTCGTATCACCAATTGCGAATACTTTGCGAATGTATGCATCATCGCCTTTTGGTCCTAGAAGTGTGCCTGGTTTAAAATACTCAAGGCACATTGCACAGGAAGAAGAATTGCAAGTTCTATTTGGATCCCTAAAATTATCAGTCTGTGGGAAGAAAGGAACCGACAAAACATTTGAAGTTGAAGGTTGTGATTTTGTACGATAAGTTTTTACCCATTCAGAATCATCTTGAAGAAATGATGCAGGTAGAGTATCTTCAAGAATCTGAACTGCTCTTACATGATTGGGATTTTTATCATCATAAAACTTAAAAAAGTTATGAATATCTACTTTCATTTTTTTAATCTCCTATGTATTCTAACGAGAAAACATCATGCTCAAGAATATCTGGATTTAACCATTCACTAAATTCGGATTGAATCGCATGGGCATCTTCAATATTTTTTTCGTCACATAGGAAATGCATACGATCAATTGCCCAATCATGTGATTGTTTTAAAGTGACTTCAAGAGTTACCATAGTATTTAGAAAATCATCATCTTCATCGAGTCTACCACTCCCTTTCATCAAATGCAACTCTAAATAATCAAATAAGGGTTTCTTATGGATTGGCAATATAATGGAATGGTTTTTACCGATGTTCCCAAAGGAATGGAAGGGTTTGTTTATATAATTACGAATCTTACAAATAATAAAAAGTATATTGGTAAAAAACATTTCTGGACAAGACAAAAAAATAAAAAAACAGGAAGAAGAAAGACAGAAGAATCTGACTGGAAAAATTATTTTGGATCCTGTGATGAACTTAATGAGGATGTTAAAAAATTAGGTAAAGAACATTTTCTCCGCGAAATTCTCTACCTATGTCCTCATAAAAAATCTATGAGTTATTATGAAACTTATGAACAGTTTAATCGCAATGTACTTATGAGTGAGGAATATTACAATACAAATATCGGTGGAACCTTTTATATGAGCGAATCTGAAAGAATTTATGGAGTGGTTCTAAAGTCTTCTAAGATTAGCTAAGGCCTTATCTTTAACCGGAACAAAGGTAGTCTAGACAAAAAAAGGGGACTTGTCAAGCCCCCTTCGAATCTGTTATAATAGAATCACTTACCAAGATTCTTCCACATAGCTGCTGCGGCAATTTTAGTCGCTCTTTCTTTTCCATATTCACCAGATGCTTTCTTGACAATTTCTTCAAAACCAGCACCTTTTTTACCAACATCTTTTCCTGCACGAACCTTCTTCGCTAATTTTTTACGACCCTTAGCAGTACCATATTTTGCTTCAGTCACATAATACTCAACTACATCATCCCAGGTATATTCTGAAAGATCATATCCTTCTTCTATGAGTTCATTTACCCATCCTTGAATTTCTTCAGCAAGAACATAATCATAATATTCTTGCATGATTTTACCGATTGAATCAGTGTCCATTTCTAACATGATGTAGTTTGCTTCATCTACAGTATCTGCATGTCCTTCAGAGAGTAAATAATTTAAAATAATATCATAAGGTTCATGTGATTCTTTTACTGGAGCAGTGGTTTTTTGTTGTTCCATTCTTTTCTTTTGTCTCTCTAGTTCTGCTTTTAATGCATCATCTGCTGCTTTAGTATCAACTTTTCCAGGGCCTTCAGATCCTCCCATTAAAGCACCTTGACGCTGCTTTGATTTATTTTGCATCTTACGAAGTTCTTCTGCATCTTTTTCCATTTCACTTTGCCCAGTTCCCTTCTGAGTACCATCAGCATTCAATTTCGCGGCAAGTTTTGGATTTGCTTTTGCCCAAGTTTCCAATCCCAGTTTTTCTGCTTCTTTGGTTTTTCCTTGTTTGATTAGTTCTTTATACTTGGATGTTCCTTGATCTGCTTTTGGTTTTGGTGATGCAGGCGCTGGAGAACCACCTGAAGGTTTTGCAGGTGCAGCGGGTGGTTTGGGTGCCTCTAGAGCAGCAGGAGGAGTTGAAGTTGGTTTTGGACTCTCTGATGGTTTTGAACCAGCACCTGCCATTTTAGCGCCTACATATCCACCAGCAGCACCTAATCCAAAGATACCAACACCTTTACCTACCTTTTGAAGAACTGGTTTTGCCTTTGTTGCAATATCTTTTACTTTTTGGGTAACTTGTCCAATTTTTGCCTTTGTAAGTAATTCTGCAGATTGCTTACCAGACATTGGTTTTCCACCATCAATTGGTGATTGAGTTTTGCTATAACCACCAACATTTCCTTTTCTTGCTTCTCTCTGAGCAAGTCTTTGCATTGCTGCTCTAGTCTTTTCTGGATTTGCCGAAGTTGCTAACTTTTTAGCAGCTGCTGATCTAGCAGGTTTTGAAGCAATTCTTCCTGCAAGACCAGCAGCACCCTTAGCAACTTTTCCAATTAATGAACCCAACCCCTCATCAATACAATAATCAAAAATTTTCAATTGTTCTTGAATATATTCTTCAGGAATTGTATTTTCTAAAAGAATATTCTCATCAAAAGTTAAATACTTTTCTAAAATATCTTGAGTTGATGAATCTGCTAAAAATCCAATGATTGCACTTGCACTATAACCTTCATAGATCATTGATGTTGAAATAGTAGAAAGAATATCTTCTACTAAGTATGACATTTCAGCATCATAATACTCAGAATCCTCATTTAAGAAATCTTGATTATGAACATTGATTTCTTCATACAAAAATTCAACAGAATGAATAAAATCTGGCGAAATATTAGACATGGTTATAGTTTTAATTACCTTTAAAGGTATTTATAAAAATCACTTACCAGGAAGTGCTTTTACACCAAGTGCTTTATTGCGAGCAACATCAGATGCTCTTGCTGCAGAAAGTTTCTTAGCAGCAGCGGCAGCATCAGACTTTTTATACGCACCAGCAAAAAGTGTTCTACCAACTCTTTCTAATGGATTGGAAGATGTTTTTGCAAGAGATTGAGCACTTGGTCCTGCTTTATATACTGCTTGTCCACCTTTATATGCAAGATGTCCTGCAGTTGATTGACCACCACGCTGAACAACACCCGTTTTAGCGAGTTGAACTGTTTTTCTTTGTGCTCCAGATCCCGTAGTCATTGTATTCTTTTTGGTATCAAACGTAGTTTTTCCACCAATACCTTTAATTGCAGTTCCTGCTTGACGCTGACGATTTGCAGTTGCCATTGCTTTTCTCTCTTTGGCATTAGCACCAGCGGCAACATCAAATGCCTTAGATGCTGCCATTGCTCCCCCAGTTGCTCCAGCAACTGATCCTACAGGACCAGCTACAGAACCAGCAGCGCCACCTAAGGCACCGCCAGCAGCGACTGCAGCACCCTTAGCAAGTGATCTGGCCCATCCAGATCCTTTTGCTTTTTCATCAGCAACATCCAAAGCAGCAGATGCTGGACCAACTAGTTTACCGGCAACTCTTCCAACTTTTGCAAGTCCTGATGGAACCTTAATCTTTGGTTCAGAAGGTGGTTTTCCTGCTGGTGCCATTGCAGATGAGGTTGGTTTTCCTGCTGGCAATATTGCAGAAGAAGATGGTTTTCCAGAAGTTTTTTGTTGCCTTATTCTTTCACGCCACGCATCAGTTGTTTCTCCAGATTTTCTAGCTCTTTCAGATTGAGGATTCCATTTTTGTTTCTGAGATCCAGATGATGTTTGTGGTTGAGATTGTGAAGGTTTTGTTGCAAAAGTTTCTTTTCCCACACCAACATTACGATATGTTGTAGAAGGTCTCGCACCAGATGTTGGTTTTCCTCCAGAAGATGATGGTGCTGGTTTTGAACCTTGTTGGGGTTTAAATGTTGGATTTACATTTTCTCCACCAGGTCTCCATGTTGTAGTGGATGATGATGGTGTTGAAGGAGTAGAAGCAGGTTTAGGGAATGTACGCTTTACATTTTCTCCACCAGGTCTCCATGTTGTAGTGGATGATGATGGTTTTTTTGGAGTTGCTGGACTCTGTACTTTAGTTGATTTAAAACCATATTTTTCTGGATTTGCTGCAGCGCCAGTTGGACCTTTTGCTGCCTTTGCAGATGCCTTTGCTGCATCTCTAGCATCAATTTCTGCTTTCAATTCCTCAACAGATTTCGATGGTTTTCTTCTTCTTGCAGATCTTCTTTCACCAGGTGCTACACCTTCATTCATATATGACTCTTGCAAAAACTGACTAAAAGACTTCATCTTCTTTCTACTTTTTTAGTTATTTATAAAAAAAGAGGGTCTTAATGACCCCCCTTCAGTGATAATTTGGAAAGTGGACTCAGGCACCTTTTACCTGAGAAGATGCTCCAGATCCACCTTTCTTTTCTTGCTCAATTTTTTCTCTTTCTTGCTGACGGACTTTTTCAGTCTGTCTTCTTTGGAGTTCTGCACCAGCCATATTAGCACCGAAAGAACCATATGCTTCAACAATACTCTGCTTCCACTCTTCACTCATATTTGCCATAATGACTGCTGCTGCCTCTTCAGTTTCTGCATAACCCTCATCAAGAAGATAACCTTGAACAATATCAAATAGGTCAAGATCCATGTTTAATCTACGCTGCCTAATCTGTTGTTGTGTATTTGGTTTTGGTGCAGATGCAGCGGGAGTTGTTGTTGCAGGTCTAACTGCAAGTGCTCCTGTACCCGATAAATTATTTGCAGCGGTTGTAGTTGCCGCTCTGGTTGCTGCAATTTGACTTGGTGCTTGTCCAGTCTGGTAACCAAATGTTGCCTGCATCAAAGGATTAGGAGTTCTTACTGGAGCAGTAGGAGCAGGAGTAGTGGTTGGTTTTTGTGATGTTGGGGGTTGCGCTGCTGGTCTTGCTGGGGCAGTTGCTGCAGGTCTTGCAGGTACTGTAGGTGTAGGTGCCGCAGTTCTTGGGCCAACTACAGGAGAACCTTGAATTTGTCTTGCTCTAGCAAAAGCAGCATCACGAGCACCAGCAAAACGAGATTGATATGGTTCAGCAGATGTTCTAGGAGTTGCTGGTGGTGGCATTTGACCTGTACCAGATCTTCTCTGATTATACTCTTGTCTTCCACCACCAGGTCTGTATGGTGCTGGTGTTGGTGTTGGTTTTGGAGATTGCGCTGCCCGACGATCAGCAGTCATTTGACCAGTAGTTGGTCTAATAATTTCATCCAGATATGCCTCATACATATCTTCCCAGGTATACTCACTCAGGTCATGACCTTCTTCTACGAGTGAATTTACCCAGTTCTCAAAATCTTCTTGAACTTGTTCTTCGGTAAGTTCTACTTCTTCATTAGAAACATAAACTGCATTATATGCTTCAATTAAATTAGCAGCATCAGTTCCAGTAATTCTAGACATTTTTTTTTTATTATTTTTCTATAATTTTATTTATAAAAAAAGAGGGTCTTAGCGACCCTCCATCCATTCTTTAATGTAATCATAATCACCGAACAGAAATTCATCAGATTCTGCTGCTTCTTTATATGCGTTCAGGATTTCCTGTTCGCACCATTCATCATAATTGGAATCCTGAGAAAGTATCTTTGGTAACATCTTGTTTGATTCCTCCGACGATGTAGGATTCAACTTCTGTTTCTTGTGGGGCAACTTGAAGACCCTTAGAAGAAATCCAATGCTCTGTCCAAGGAAGTGGATTATTTTTTGCTGGAATATCATATAGAGGTTTGAGTCCAATTGCCCGCATTCTACGATTTGCAATCCACTCAACATACTGCTGCAGAAGTTTATCATTCAGTCCGATCATCGATCCATCCTTGAACAGGTACTCTGCCCAAAGTTTCTCTTGATTGACTGCAGTTTCAAAGGTCTTATAGAACCACTGCTCTTCTTCTTTAGCAATTTGAACCATATCTGGATCGTCACCTTCCTTCCATTTGTTTAGAATATTCTGAGTGATTACCAGATGTTGATTCTCATCACGGGCGATCAGTGAGATGATTTTTGCACTTCCTTCCATAAGCTTGAGTTCGCCAAAAGCAAAACTGCAAGCGAAACTGACATAAAAGCGAATACCTTCAAGAATATTAACGTTTGCAACTGCTCTAAACAGTTTTCGTTTGAGTTCATATCGTGCCTCTTTTGCGTATGGAACTTGTTCTAATGCATGAACCCATTCATTAGATGTACCATAATGTTGAGCACCATTAATGAAGTCATTGTATGCTTGAGTTACACTCACAGCACGTTCTAAAATACGATCATCTTTGAGAATAGTATCAAAAACTTCAGATGGGTCTGAATAAACGTTTTTGATAATGTAAGTGTATGAGCGACTATGAATCATCTCCATAAACTCCCATACTTTCATACACGCTTCCAGTTCGGGAAGGGAGCAGTATGGTGCAAACGCCATACCAGGACCTCTTCCCTGAACTGAGTCCAACATTACCTGATACTTCAGGTTGCTGGTGAAAATATGCTTTTGCTCTGGGCGCAGTGTATGATAATCACTGCGATCTTTTTGGAGAGAGACCTCTTCAGGTCTCCAAAAATATCCTAGTTGTTGAGTTGTTAGTTTATCGAAAATTGGATATTTGTAAGTATCATACCTCTGTATTCCTAGTGGTTGCCCAAAAAACATTGGTTGCTTTTTGGTATCTACTTCTTGGGAATTGAAAACGGTCATTGATTCGACCATATTCTTCTCCTGTGAATTGGTTTTGAAACTGAATGTCATGATTTTTTCTACTAAACTAACTCAACTGTTATATTTAACGGGATTATATTTTAACATAACTCCACCTGTATCCTCTACAGTGATTAAATTTTCCTTCACAGGTATATTTAATATTTGAAGGATTTGTTTCTACAAATTTAGCGGCATCACTAATAGATTGAAACTCTCTTAAAAAGTTTCCTTCGAAATCATACTGAAATACTTTAACTCTTTTTACATTTGGATTATTTTTAAGTGTTTGGGAAGTTTTAGATTTACTTTCCTCCTTATGAGATTTTCCAGCAAATCCACAAGGGGATGGTTGTCCTTTTCTCATTTTACTCCACTTTTCTTTTTGTTCTTCTGTATGTGTTTGATTATAGAATGGATTTTTTTCTTTAAGAAATTTACCTTTCCTCTTCAATGACAATAGTTGCCTCGTCTTTTCTGTATGAGAATACCCAAGTATACCACCATCACCACCAAGAGTTTGATTATATTCTGGTTTTAATTTAGAAATCCAAAACATTTCTCTAAAACCTAAATTATCTTCACATTTTTCAATTTCTTCAATAATAAAATTTTCTTTTCCATACTTTCTAATTGCTCGATGAAGATGTGTTGTTGAACTTCTTTTAGTAGCATCATAGCAGTGACTATAAAATCTTTTTTTCAAAGAGTTCATTGTCTTTCCGACATAAGTTTTATTATTGATTTTATTGGTTATTAGATAAATGCGTCCAGACATAAATATTATTAAAACCTATTACTATTTATAATAATAGGTTTTTATAGTTTTGTCAAATAGAGCAACTATCGCAAGTTGTTTCGTCAGCATCAGAAAGTTCTTGAAGGATTGATTGAAGGTCCTGTTTTGGTTCTTCCACTACTTCATCAGTTTTATTGTCATAAGTGTTTTGATAGTATGCTGTCTTATGTCCCAGACGATAAGTTTCAAGCATATCGTGTGCCATTACTGAAGTGGGAACTTCATTATCTGGATAATTTCCTGGATTATAAGACCAGTTTCCAGAAATTGCCTGGTCAAAGAACTTCTGCATTACAGCAACCACATTAATATAACCACGATTACTAGGCATATCCCACAGAAGTGTATAATTGTTCTTAAGCGTTTGATACTGTGGAACAATCTGCTTGAGCGGACCTTTCTTGGACTTTTTAATGGACAAGTATCCTCTAGGCGGTTCGATTCCATTGGTTGCGTTTGACACAACGGAACTGCTCTCCGATGGCATCTGTGCGGACAGTGTTGAGTTCCTGACTCCATACTGCTTGACCTGTGCTCTAAGACCTTCCCAATCATATTTCAGTTTGTTAGGGACAATTTCATCCACATCTTTCTTATATGTATCGATAGGGAGAATGCCCTGACCATACTTAGTTCGGTGAGAATATTCACAAGCACCTTTTTCTTTTGCAAGATTGACGGTTGCTTGAATCAGGTAATACTGGAATGCTTCGGTCAAATCATGAACCAGTTTCCAGGCACCAGGGTCATCATAATGCTCACCGTGCTTGGCGAGATAGTGGGCAAGTCCAATATAACCAATACCAAGCGAACGACGTGCTCTGGTGGCGATTTCCGCTGCTCTAACGGGATATCCTTGGAAGTCAATCAATTCGTCTAGAGAGCGCACTGAGAGGTCACAGAGGGTCTCCAATTCATCGTTTGACTTGAGTTTACCAACGTTAATAGCACTCAGAATACAAAGGGCAATTTCACCATCTGGGTCATCAATATGCTGAATGGGTTTGGTAGGTAGAGTAATCTCTTGGCAGAGGTTGCTCATCTCAACTTTATCAACAAAAGAAGAGTGTGAGTTGCAGTGGTCGATATTCATAATATACAAACGACCAGTCTCTGCCCGCTCTTTCAGGAGGTCCAGAAAGAGTTCTTGAGCACTGATAGTTTTTCTTGGAATAGACTCATCTCGTTCATAACGAACATATAAGTCGTCAAATCCATCAGTGCCAAAAGCATCATACAGACCAGGAACGGCGTGAGGAGAGAAGAGGGAAATTTCTTCGTTACGGATGAATCGCTCATAGAAGAGTTTAGAGATTTGGATACTGTAGTCTAATTTACGAACACGGTTATCTTCGGTTCCTTTATTATTTTTTAGTACTAGGATATCTTCGATTTCTTGGTGCCAGATTGGGAAGTGGACAGTTGCTGATCCGCCACGGATGCCATTTTGAGTACAGCATCGGACAGTGCTTTCAAACTTCTTGAGGAATGGAACAACACCTGTGTGTTGAACTTCTCCACCTCTGATTTTACTGTTGATGCCACGGATGCGACCTGCATTGATACCGATTCCCGCCCTTTGTGCAACGTACCTACCAATAGCCATATCAGAGCTAAAGATAGAATCGAGGGTGTCATCAACATCAACAAGAACACAACTAGCATATTGTCTAAGTGGTGTTCGCACTCCCGCCATGATGGGGGTTGGAATGTTGATTTTATGCTTTGAGATTGCGTCATAGTACCTCTTAACGTAATCTAGACGGGTTTCTTTAGGATATTTGGAAAAAATAGTCGCCGCAATCAAAAGGTACATAAACTGTGGCGTTTCATAAAGTGCCCCAGTGCTTCTATCTTGCACAAGGTACTTATCAACAACCTGACGTAGACCCGCATAAGTAAACAGGTAGTCACGACCATGATCAATAAACGACTGAAGTTTATCAAACTCTTCATCGGTATAAAGATCAAGAATTTCTGAGTCATATACACCTTTCTCTACACAATTTTTAGTATGCTCCTTTATTGTAGGTGCATCGTGCATACGACCAAAAATTTGTTTACGAATTGCAAACAGAAGTAAACGTGCTGCAACGAATTGATAGTTTGGATGCTCCAGGTCAATCAAGTCAGAAGCAGAACGAATCAAGATTTCCTGAATCTCTGCCGTTGTAATACCATCATAGAATTGAATACCAGACTGCATTTCAACTTGACTTGCAGACACACCAGCAAGATCTTTACACGCCTCTTCTACCATTACATGGAGTTTATTTAACTCCAATACTTCGGTAGCACCATTTCTTTTAACGACTTTTGTTCCGTTGCTCATATTTTCTTCCAGTTGTTAAACTTAATTTTTGCTTCTAAACCTGAGTAGGTATTTGATTTTAACACATTCATAACATTAAGTCCAGCCAAAACCATATCATTAATATCTTTTTGCTGGATACTTGTTGGCCAAATAATCACTTTGTCGCCTCTATCGATGGTTTTTGATATTCGGTTGACGATTTCTCGATTGCGAGGTTCGTTATCAAAAACGTAAATATAATCGCACCAACCAAACGACCTAATATCAATGTCGGACCCACACATAGCAACAGCATTTTGTATAAATGTGGAGTCGAAGGGTCCTTCAACAATGTAAATGGGTTTTGAAGTATCAATTTGATCCAACCCATAAATTTTTGGTGCGTCACCAGAAAGCATCACAGTGATATATTTAACAGAGTTTGAACCTAGTGCTCTTCCCTGAAATCCAATAAGATTGTTGTCAGTATCATACATTGGTATAATAATACGACTCTCATCTTTACCAATAATATCAAAAGTATGTTTTTGAGTATTAGTCCACTGCTTAAATTTGTTAGCAAAATAAAACTTTTCAGGATTTAGTTTTCTCTTTTCCAGGTATTCTTTGGCAATTGGAACCTCAGATGCTTTGAGCAAATCTAGTTTCTTCTTAAAAACTGGTTTTGCAAACTCAAACTTAGGTTCTTCAACCACGAAGTTTCTACCAGTATGACCCTCTTTAAACTTTTCCATCGTATACTGCTTATGCAGTGTAGGATCTATCTCTTTAAGAAAGTTATTGAAGGATAAACTTGCCCCACAATTATGACACTTAAAATTTGTATTATTCTTCACAGAATATAAGTATCCTCTAGTTTTATTCTTATTTTTTTGAGAGTCACCGCAAATGGGACAGCGGAAGTTGTAGAGATCCGATTTAACCCTTTTAAATTTTTGCAGTCGTGACGAAACTAGTCCAATATACTTGGAGTCAATCAGATCCATTATGAAGAGGTTATTACTTCGTGGTCTCTACTTTAACAGGTGCTTGGTCTGGTGTCAAGATATCTACTACCATATGGGACTGAGAAACTGCAAATGATAATAGAATTGCTGCACCGGCGATAATCCAACGAAACTTAACAAGATCTTCTACTTTCGTTTCCAACGATTGAATTTTCTCAGATACCTGCCTATGTTGTTCTTTATTTTCATCTTTCATCTCATGAATCATATTTGAAATCATCTCATCCGTCTTACCACAATTCTCTATCTTCTCTTCGTGGACTGCCAACATCTTACTGATGTTTTGACTAGTCTTACCCATTATTTGTATTGCTTCGTCTATTTTTCTCATCATAATCTCATATGACGATAGACGCTCCTCTAGTACGGCAATTTTCGTGTCGGATGAAGTGTTTTGGTTAAACATGATTGGAAGATATGAGATTTGCTACATGAATAACATAACAAATCTACTAATATTTATTTTTATTATTTTTGCTTAAGATATTGTAACCACCATTTACGAGAACCTTTTCCACCTTTGGAATAGGTTTTTTTCTTCCCAGTTTTCCATACTGGAGGAGTACCAGTTTGAATATTATATCCCAGTGACTTTTCACCATCACCAACTACGTTAGCGATTGCTCCTTCACCTTCTTCCTTAAGATTATGAATAATTTGAATTAACTTATCTAACTTGTCCATTAAATTGCTTGTAGTTGTTTTAGACACTCTTCATCTTCAGGGATATTATTTACAGAAGTTTTTGGATACTCTGGTAGTCTATTTAAAAATATTAAAAAACTTTTTATATAAGACCAAAGTTCTTCATCCAAATTATAAAATAATAAAGGAATAGTAGCATCATTAAAAACATTGAATAAGACTATTAAATGATTTAGTATTAAATGAATTTTTAATTCACCTGTGTTTTTATATCTTTTTAATAATCTTTTTATATACTTAATTCTTTTTAAATCAGATTCAAAATCCTCAAACGTCACCGATTGAGGATTATCGTAAAACTTTACTGCGAATAACAAATAATTATCTTCATTCAACTCATCAAATCTCATATCTTATTATCAGCTATCTGGATATCTTGAATCATCGTCAGCATCGCCAGTGATGCTGCTTCCAGCAACTAAGGTTTCTGACTTAACTCTGAAGTTTCCGTGATTATCAACATATGTTGTAACACCTACCCAACCAGCGTGAGCAACTGCATAAGCAGCATTCTTACCACCAACAGTAGTTCCAGCGGCAACTGTAGCTTCGGTTGTTCCTACACCAAATACTGCAGAGAATCTATTTGCCTTTACATCTGGTGCAAAGTATTGACCATCTTGAAGGGTATACTTTGGTTTTTGAGTTACTGTGTAAGCAACACCAACAGTTGCACCAAAACCAACCGTTCCAATTCCGGTGATAAACTGAGTTGATCCAATTGAAAGTTGAGTAGCAGAAGTTACTCCAGCAATAACTGCTTGACCATATGTTGCTCCGACACCAATGACTAAAATATCACCAGCAGAAATTCCAGCAGTTACAAAAGTTGTACCGCTTCCAGTTACAACTTCAGTACTTAGATCAATTGTAATAGTTCCTGTAAGACCAGAACTGAATGAATCTTTATTGCCCCAAAGAGACATGTTTCCTTACCTATGAATTCTTTTCTAGAGATATTTATAAAAAAAGGAGACCTCATAAAAAGATCTCCTACTTATATTAATGATTTAACTCTCAGGGAGTTAAATCCTTAGCACCTCTTTTCTTTAGATGTTGTTGTGCTTGAATGAGAAGGAATGAAACAATTCCATTTGCTTTAATTTTTGGATTAGCACCTACCGCTTCTGAAATAAGAAGCAAAATAGTTGCAATTAATCCTTCATTTGCTGCAAGCCAAGCACCAATAGCTGCTAGTGTCATGATGTCCTCCGTGTGAAGAGTATCCTGTCCTATTTAGAATTTTTTATTTTAAATTTGGATTTCTTTCACGAGCAGACAATGAAGGATGTTCTTCATCTTCTCTAGATTCCTTTTCCTGTCTTTGTCTTGCTTTTTGTCTTTCCATTTTTGCACTCTTTTGTGCTCTCAAATCAGCATCAGTTCTCAGTTGTGCTTGTGCTGTTTTAGAACCTCCCTTTCCTGCTTTTTGCAATTTGTAAAACAATTTTGTTGTTTCATCAACAACTTCAACATTTTCAGAAGCAACCATCACAATAGGGTTTTTAATACCCATTGCCCTTACTTTATTTTTTGCAAGATTAATTGCAGTTTCAAGAGGACGACGATCTACTTTATTTTCCTTTTCAGAACCACATTCAGTTTCTTCTTTCTGAACTTTTTGTTTTGGAATTCCTTTATGTTTTGTTTTAGCAAATTTACGAATTTCCTTTTCACTCATCGAATCGACGATTTTAAGAACTTCAGCACTCACTTCTGATCTTGAAGTTTGCCCTCTTTTAACTGAAAGAGCAAGTCCAAATAGTTTTTGTTGTTGTTCACTCTCTGCCTTTTCTTGAAGAGAATGAACTTTTTTTAAAAACTTTGAGTATCCGTTTTCAACAATCATATCGCCTTCCATTTCATGATGCGACATTAATTTAGACTGTGAATTATCAGTTGGATTTACAACTATTTTATTTTTTTTAGTAGTAAAATCAATCTGAGTTGGATTAGCATCAGGATTTACTTGCTGAGGAGAGTCAGTTTGTGGCAGATTTGCTGTTGCTGCCACTTCACCCAAAAAATCTTCCCTCACATTTGAAGTATCTTTTCCATCAGGTACTCCACCTTTTTTGCGTTGAATTGCATTATGAACGGCACCACGATATTCTTTAGCGCCACTTTCTACTTTGCCATCACCATCATAATCTTTCTTTGCCTTTCCGCCACCCAATGCTGCAGCAGTTTGCTCTCCTTTTTTCTTTTCACCTTCATATGGTGTTCCGTATTCGGACATTTCAACTTCAAGACCTTTTGCTCTAAGTTGACTAATTTTTTCACGAGTAGCATATCTTACATAAGATACTCCACTCTCTCTATCAGTAACTCTAACTTTATATTTTTTCCCTTCAGAGGTATTATATTTGTTAAAATGTGCCTTTTCTTCTAAATCCATTTTAAGTTGATTTAGATCAATATCTTCATTTTTCTTTTCTACAAATACTTTATAAAGTGCCTTTGAAACTGCATTTGAAGCAGATTCTTTCATATAAGTGTTAAAATTTTCTGATTGAGTTGTAGCACCCTCTTTACCAAAAAGTTTTTGTCTCACTGCTGTTTTTTCTTGTTCTCCCATAGAACTATTTTGCATATATTGAGAATATGCTGAGCGAAGAGGTAAATTCTCTCTTCTTGCACGATATCTAATATCATAGACAGCTTGTTTAATTTTTTGCTCCGGAGTCTTCTCTCCCCCTTCAGAATCTTTTCCATCACCCGAATCTTTTCTTTCAGGTTTATTGGATTGAGATAATTGTGCTTGTGGATGCTTTCTTGCAGGAAGATCTTCAGCAATATGCTTTTTCATGAGAACAATTTAACGTTTTACTTTTTTCCTATTTTTATTTATCAAATTAATACCATATGCCTTTCCACCAACTTGAAGATTTTCTGCACCAACTCCAATAGCACCTGGCGTCATTTTTGATGCATACATGAAAGCACCTAAAGTTCCTACCAAAGTATTTGGTTTTCCTGGAAGTCTCATCACCCTGTCCATTTGTTTTTCTGAATAAGATTCTTTCACATCTTTAATCCATGACTTAAACATCATCCCATTTTCAGTTACACAAATAAGATAATTTGTTCCTCTACGAATAATTTTACCATTCAATCCAGTATTTAAATTTTCAACAAAAGTTCCGACTTTGAAAATATTTTTATCAATATAATTTTCACGTAGAGATTGTGGATCAAATTTTGGAGCAATTTCCCAAGTATTATATCCCTCTTGTTGAATCTCTTGAATTCCCATTCCTTGACGAACAAGATCAAAGAGTTGAAGTGCTTCTTTATTTTTAATTTCTGCAGGAAGACCAGATCTAAATGTTATAAAATCTCCTTCTGCCGCAGCAAGTCTAAGTCTTGATGCGGATACTCCTTCTACACCTTTATTACTATCAGGATCTCTATCTCCAGAAGACAATACATCAATTACATCAAATTGGTAAAGTTGTCCATTGTAATCATTCGACAATCTCTCAAATTCTTTGACACGATCGGCACCACCAACAATTCTTACATTAGTATATCCATCATTATGTGCTTTTTTTAGAACATCAAAAATAGTTTTGTAATTAACATCGTTGATAATTCTTTCACTATGATCGGGAAACATCCGTCTCATATAAGAAATTTTAGTATCAGGATCCAAAGGATTTTTCTTTTTATCCTGACTACGAGAAGGAACAATAATATAATCTCCACCATCTTCCATTGCTGCCATTGCTGCAGTGTCCATCAACTGTTGATGACCAATTGTTGGTGGATTAAAACGTCCAAAAGCAATGGTTAATGTTCCTTTAGTTTTTGGAACAGGTGGTGGTGTTACTACTGGTTCTTCTTGAGGAATTTGTTCCTGTGGAATATCTTGGATTTGCTGATCTACAGGTGCTTGTTGAGGAGCAGGTTGTTCTGGATATGAAGATCCAAGAGGAATATTTTTTTCAAATTCATTTTGCTTTGGATCTTTACCACCAATAACTTGGCGTTTGTTAAAATACTTCAACTGACCACCCACGGTCTTTGCCTCAAATTCACCAGTAGCCCTATTATACCATCCCCCATGCCCATCGCCAACAAGTCCAAGGCGTTTTGCCTGAACTGATGCAGAGGTTGCTTCCGTTATAAACTGATTAAATTCTTTCATTATTTACTTACTACTTTTGTAAAAAAGTATCTGTGGCAACGATATTATAATTATTTATTTATTTAAATGCCCAAGAGAGGACTCGAACCTCCACGCCGAAGCACATGATCCTAAGTCATGCGTGTATACCAATTTCACCACTTGGGCATAAGACCACTATATCACCGAAGTGGCATAAGGTCAAATAGTTCGGGATGAAGAGTACCATATTTTCTCATAATTTCACCCGCTTTTGCATTTGCTTGATTTTCAGTTGGACTACCTGCATGAGAACTCTTACGGTCAAGACCTTTCTTAATATTTTGATTATAGTGAACATATTCATGAGCAAGAGTTCTCAATATATCCATGGGATGACGATTAATGATGCTCAAATGAATTATATTTTCTTTTGAAATTTCACCGAACGCAGAAATTCTTTTAGCAAAATCTGCGTCATCCACAAGAATGACTGGAATATCATAAGTAAGACGAAGTTCTCTTTTTAAAAAAATCTGAAACCTTCTAAGAATCAAATCAAATTGAACTTTTGTAGTTGGTCTTCCTTTTCTCTTACCAATCAAAGACATTTTTTGAAATATTTATGAAACACCAAGAACTGCACCAATACTATTATCAAGGTCTCGGATAACTGCACGAATATCAGTAATACGAGGAGGAACACTTACTTCATCATAAGTGTATCCTTTTTGTGCGTCAAATAAAATTTGACGCACTGCGGCGGCGCATCGAGCATCTATTTTTAATGTTACTTGTTTTTCTTTAGTCATCGGTCATCAGCAGCACGGTTTTCAGAGAAGTAAACATCAAAAGCACCTTCAGGATAACGCTTGAGAAGTTTCTGTACATTACGAGCAACCACATCATCAAGAGTAACATCAAGTGCAATACATGCCTGAGCAACATACCACATAATATCACCAAGTTCAATGATAAGGTGCTCACGATTGTCTTCATTATAAGGTTTTCCTTGGAAGACCATCTTCTTAACGATCTCCATAAACTCACCACCTTCGGCGTTGATACCAACAGCGGCAGTCAGAAGACGTTCAATATTAGCACCCTTTTCATCCAGTTGAACCAGGCGATCAGAGAGAGCAAGAAAGTCTTTGGATGCATCAGAAGTTACGGCATCCACAAACTCAGCATACTTATCAAAATTAACGTGTTTTTGTTCCATTAAAATTTAAATCCTTCGAATGACTTTTTGGGTTTTTTGTCTTCATTATCATTATACTCGTCTTCCTGTCCAGAGTCAAGTATGTCCTTCTGAGCAGTCTGCTCACAATCATAAAGACGCATTTTTGCACGATCAATTCCAACAATAAATCTCTTGTAGATTGTTGGATCATTATAACGATTCTTAAGTTGTTTCACCATAATTTGCCCAAGTTGCTCTAATTCTTCAGTACTAATCAGAGCAAACATCAGGTCAGCAGTAGCAGGCAAACCAAATGATTCCGAAGTATCAGTCAATTCCACATCAGAAGATCCAAAACCACTACGGGTAGTCTGAGTTGCACTTACAATCGGAACATTGAATTCTACAGCAAGACCACGAAGTTCTTCCGCAATTGCCTTAATATAAGAATAAGAATTTACAGAAAGGTTTGATTTATATCGACTTGAAGCACAGATGTTCAGATAGTCAATAAAAATAATATCAGGTTTAAATGATTTCTTCAGAGACAATTCATTCAAAAGTGCCTTGAAGTGACCAGCGTGAGCAGAAGCAGTTGGATACTCTTTGATTATGAGAGTTCCTTGTGTTTTTTTGGATAGATTTGTTACCTTATTCTCAAACATTTGTTTGGGTAAATCTGTAATATTCTGAATTGGTACATTTAAAAGGTTTGCATCAATTCTTTCAGCAATGCGTTCTTCTGCCATTTCCAACGTAATGTACAAAACGTTCCGTCCTTGGAGCAAGACGGAGCTAGCCACATGGCACATGAATAAAGATTTCCCGACACCCGTACCAGCAAGAGCGATGTTAAGAGTTTTGTTAGGGAGACCACCTTTCGTGATTTTATTAAAGTATTCGAGATCAAATTCAATTTTGTCTTCTTGTCTATGGTAAAACTCATATCGTTCTTCATAATTTTGTAAATAGTCATGTCCAATATTATTATCAAAAGATACCGCTAAGGCATCAGAAAGAATGCTAGGAATTGCATCACGATTTTTCTTTTCATTATTGCCATCTGCAATATGGATTGATTCCATGAGTGCCAAATAGATAGCACGATCTCTACACCACTTTTCAGTTGTGTCTAGTAACCATTGATTTTCTACTGGAGAATCATCTAGAGATTTATTAATTTCTCTGATTTCTTTTACTTGTTCCTCAGTTAAATCTGTACGATTTTCTATCTCAATACCGAGTGCTTCGATTGTGATTGCCGAACCATACTTGACAATGAATTGAACAATCTCCTCAAAAATGACCTTTTCGGATTTGCTCTCAAAATAATCTGGTTGTATGAAAGGAATGACTTTGCGAGAATAATCTTCATTGTATATTAAGTTTCTAAGAATTGTAGTTTCAATTTTTTCCATTACTTATAATGTAGGTAAGCACTCATAATATATTTTGAATTACTTATTGGAGAATTTCCTTTGTGAGGAAACATCCAAAGTGGTGGAAATATTAGTAATGTACCTTTTTTAGGTTTGATAATCATGTCTTCAAACATAGTTTCTCCACCTGTTTCAACATCGTTTAGATACCACATAAAAGATAAAAATCTCCTTGCAGAATCATAGTCTAACACATCAACATGAGTATCAAACCGATCTTCGCCACCAATATTATATTTTTTTATGCGAAATTGTTCAAATGCATGATCTTTAGGAAATACCCGAGCATCTACGAATTCATAATACTTATCACGATAAGTAAAAATATTTTTGATGATATGATTGTGAACTTGATTGACTTCTTCAGTTAATTCTCTATGTTCTGTAAAATTAAATTGAGTAAAATTTGGTTTTCCTTCATTTTCACATCTTTCATGTTTATCTGAAGTCTGATCAAATAATGAGATCAAAAAATCACAAATATTGGAATCTAAAGCATTTTCATAGATATGAATAAAATCATTTAATTCAACCATAACTAAACTCTTTCTTTGCAATTTCATCCAGTTGTTGCATTACATCTTCAGTAAAATATTGCTCTGGATTTTTGAGGATTTCTTTTGCATATATCTTCTTACCATTCATCTCATAACGCCCAGCAACATTTTTCCAGAGTCCACCAAGTTCTCCAAGTTCAAGTAGACCATAATATCGATCAAGACCACGTTCATCGTAGAAAAGACGAACTTCAACATCTTGATTTTCTTTACTCAAACGCGATTTAGCAGTCTTTGCCTTGATAATATTTCCAACGATTTCTGTTCCATCCTTTTCTTTCTTTTTGCTAAGATAAATGATAGTAGAAGCGGCGTACTTAAGGCCACTACCACCACCCATCTCCTTAGTAGGAACGTAAGCACCGATAACATCGTAAGTATGGTTGGTAACAATCATTGGAATATTTGCTTGCCCCAACTTCAAAGTAAGCATACGGAAAGCGCCTTTGACAAGTTGTGATTTAGTCATATCACGAACTTGCTTATCATTAAGAGCATCCGTAATCTCCTTTTCAGTCGAAAGCATACCTAAAGAGTCTAGTACAAACATACAAGGTTTGCGTTCTTCTACAGGTTTTTTCATATAAAGGTCTACCGCCTTGAGTGCCTTTCCACGAAACTCTTCTACCGTAACAACATTAACAACTACAAGACGAGAAGTATCAATTCCACGGGACTCTACAAGAGATTTAGTGATAGCAGCCTCAGTGTCAAAGTAGAGACAGTAACCATCGGGATTATTATCAAGAAAGTTCTTAACCACGGCGAGAGAGAAAAAAGTCTTTCCAGTAGAAGACTCTCCAGCAATAGCAGTAATCTTATTCCCAGATACACCGCCAAATATGCTACCTGAAACCAGTGCATTAAAAATATATGAACCCGTATCAACATAAGTTTCCGTCTCGTCAATATCTGATGCTAGTTTTGTATACTCCCCACCTACTTCTTTTACGATTTCTTTAAGAAAGTCCATTGTTCTTCTCCTTGTTCCTAATAATGTAATTCATTTTGTATGACCATAGTTTGTTGTAAAGTGAAGGATTATTTCTTTTCACTACACTTATGATATATTCCAATTCTTTTTCGGTTATTGGTAATTTTATCATAGAAAAAAATTTTCCAAACTATTTGTTTTTTCCACTGACCACCCTATTGAATCAAGTATGGATTTAAGTGGATCAATAAAACTCTTTTCAAATTGTAGTTCATAATCAATATATTTGTCAAGACCAAGTTCTTTTGGAAAATCTTGAATGAACGAAATAATATTTTCTCGAATAATGTTTGGTTTTTTCAAATAAACAAATTTTATTTTTTCGCCATTACTAATTAATGAATACTTGTTGGTAAGTTTTTTATCCTTTATATAATGATTAAAAAGAAGTGCTCCGCGAATATGAATAGGAGTTTTGTGGGCATAAATTGTAGATGATGATTGATACTTACGAACATCAGAAGCAGTTCTTGGAAATGCAATTTGCTCTGGGGGGAGTTTTTTAAACTCTTTTCGACATTTTTCAATAAACTCAATCACATCTTCTTCAGTGCCGCTCATCATTAGTTTCAGTCCATCCTTAATCATTTTACGACAAGGTGCTGGTGTAGAAGACTTGACTGCCTCAATTCCCATCATTTTGAGTTTAGGTTCTTCATATCGAACACCCTCACTATCCCAAACGTTAAGAATGTAACGCTTTTTAGCAGTCCAGATTCCACGCTCGGCAATGTTCTCACGCTTCATCTGCATCTTCTGGTCATAAGCATTCACGTACTCAGCCAGTTCTTGGTAGCAACCTTCAATATACTTTTCAAGTTCCACCTTACAGACCTTATCAAGGAACGAAACAACGCCTTCAGTAGTTTTCTCTCTTCCTTTGTATATAGTTTCAACCAAAGGACCCATATTAAGATACACAGAATCAGTATCTGAAGCAATAACATAATCAACCTCTTGTGTTTTTAATAGTTTATTAAGATACTGATTGAGTTTGTTTTCAATCCAGCGGATTGCAACCTGACCAGATAAGGTGATTGCCTCAGCATTTGCTAGTTTGTAATAACGGAAATACTGATTGCCGATAGCACCATAAGCAGAGTTAAGTTGAATCTTCCTTGCCATTTGGATGTTATTACACCGAGCAATCTCCTTTTCTAATTCTTTAGTTTTTTTCTTTTCATACTCTTGCTTAGCAGCAAGCATCTTCTTTTTGTAAATGGTACGATCTTGATAAATCTTTTCCATCAATTCTGGAAGAAATCCACGAACATCCTTACGGTACATAGCACCGTTTGCACAAACTGCATAATCTTTATAAAGTTCAAATGTCAATTCTTTATTAAGAATTTTATCCACAGTTACAGTCGGATGTTTTTCTTCGGAAAGAGTTTCTGGACTCACATTAAACTGCATAATCAAATGAGGATACAGAGAATTTAAGTCAAAGTTCACAACCCAATCATACATTCCAGGAATTGGTTCTTTTACATAGGCACCAGCATACTTTGAATCCTTTTCAGTTTTTTCTTTGGGAGGAATTACAATATTTCTTTTTTTCAAGTAATTGTAAATAATAGTGTCCCACATTCTTACCTGAGAAAATACATCGGCATAATTTGCTTTCGCATCATACGCCATCGTAATTGCAAGTTCAATCAGTTTCATCTTGTCTTCCATACGGTCAACAAGTTCTACGTCAATGATGTTATACTCTACAAACTTCTGCCAACCTTTGGTATAGAAATCTTTGAAAGTATCAAACTCGGAGTGGTCTAGTTTTTTCTGACCAAGTTCCACTTCAGCAATGTAATCAAGTCGATAAGATTCCTGTGCTTTATAAGTAAATTTCTTATAAAGATTTAAATAATCAAGTTGAGTAATTCCACCAACATCATAAGAGATGTGTTTACGACCTGCAATATAAGTTTCCCTTTCAGTGACAAGACCCCAAGGAGACAATCTCTTCATTAATTTTTCACCAAGAATTCTATCAATTCTTCGGACAAGATATGGAATATCATAAAGCTCACTATTCCATCCAGTTACAACTTCTGGAGTATTTTCTTCAATCATCCACCAATTAATAAAGTCATCAAGCAATTCTCTTTCTGTTCCAAATCCCCTATAAATGACATTATTTTGTTTGTTAATAAACTGCCCCTTACCCCATGTTCTAATTTGCTTGGTTGAATAATCTTGAATTGTAATTAGAAGAACTTCTTCTGAAGCAGATTCTACATCAGGGAATCCATTTTCAGAAGCAACCTCAATGTCCAAAGTGGTAATTTTAATTTTATTGGTATCAAACCTAATTTCATCCTCGGGATATAATTCAGAAATATACTGATAAATGTAATGAGTGTTTCCGTAGATCTTAAAATTTTCTACTCCCTCATATTTTTTAATAAACTCTCGACAATCACGAACACATCCAGGTTGAATAGATTCAACATAGTCTCCATCAAGAGTTTGATGTTTAGTTTTTTTATTTGAAGGAATAAAAAGGGTCGGGTTAAACTTCTCCCGAGTCATAAAGTGTTTACCATCTTCATAACCTCGGACAAGGAAGTGATCCCCGACCATTTGCACGTTTGTGTAGAATCTCATTAGGCAGTCAATTCAAGATACTTTTTGACAATTTCTTCTTTAGGATCAACGATAGTCAAAATACTATCTGAATGGATCATCATCTCTCTTTGATCAGTAACATTAGGCCATGGAGTTAAGTTTCCTTCAGAGTCTATTTCACAAGGATTAATTAACTTACAATCAGGTTCTCCTAACTCAGACCCAATTTCAATAATTTCAGTCACAATAACATTATCAACTTTCAGTAAAAGACACTTGATTGTTTTCTCCATTTACTTTCTCCTCATACATTTGTTTAAGTGATTTAATTGGTTCCACTAAAGTTATAACCCAATCTGTTGTTACTAACATTTGAGTATCTTCAGTTAAGATAATCCAAGGAGTTAGAGATACTTGTATCTTAGCATCATACTCAATTTCTTCCGAAAGTACTATACTTCTTTCAGTAATTACTTTATATGGATTTTCAAAAACATATCCACATATCTTCTCTTCAGAAACCAATTCCTTTACATCAGAAATCACAGTTTCCCCAGATTTTAGTAGTACTAGTTTAATTGACATTTTTCAGATCATCCTCAACTCATTATAGCAATAAAAAGGGGAGGTGTCAACTGGATTTTGCCAGTTGCCTCCCACGCCGACGATATTCAATTATATTTATTCTTCTTCGTGCCCACATCCACCACCACCGGGGTTGAATGGAACTGCTTTACCAACAGGAACATTCTGAACTTTTCCCTTCATATAAACCTTATGTGCTTTTGCCATAGGATACTTAATGGTTTTTATCTCATTAAGAAAGTGGGCGAAGGTTTTCATAAGTTTTTATTTTATTTAGAGATAGTCCTTTCTAGTGTGATGTTCTGGAACTACTTTCCCAAGTACGATCCGTAGAAGTCCGTCTTCAAATGTGACTTCGCGGACTTCTGTGTCGTCGGATAAAGTCCACGCTCGTTTAAAACTTCTGCTAGCCACTCCCTTGTGGATAAACGTCCTATCCGATTCGGTATCTGCTTTTTGTCCCTCGACAAAAAGTTTTCCATACTCTGTGAACACATTTACTTCTCCTTTCTTGAATCCCGCTAATGCTAGTTCCAAATGAGACTCAACATTATTTATTTGAACTAAGTTATATGGAGGATAATTGGTTGTAGTTTCATGAAGATTAAATAAACGATCAAAATATTCGTCCATTCCAATGCTATTGCGCGTAATTCTTTCCATTAAGGCAGGAAGATCCGCAGCAGTATACCTTGTAAGGTTAGTCATTATGGTAGCTCCTTTAAAAGCGAGTTTGTGTTTTGTGGACCCTTTCGGCATCCGTATATAATTATAATACTTCTTACAAAAAAGGCGGGTGCAAAACCCGCTCTTTTTTATTCGGCATCCTCTACCTTTTTCTTTTTAGCACCAATATTATACTTGGTTTCTAGAATCCAATCACCCTTGTCCTTATAAGAAAGAACCTTGATTTGATTCAGTGGAGCAATATCTTGAATCTTTTTAACATCAACAATCTCAATAAGTCCCCAATCGGCAAGAAGTTGGGCAATACGATTGCGACGTTGAACGTCATTTACGGTCAGGTTTGCGTGTTTGCCGTCCAAAGCAAACAGTTCCTTAAAGTGAACAAGATAATATCTACCTTGCTTATGTAAAATATGGCAAGATTGATAGATTTTCTTTTCTTTTCTTGAAGCAACTCCGATGCGGGTCAAAGTCTCACGAACCTTAAGAAAATCATCAGGTTCATTAAGGATCACTTCCACCATTTGGTCGGGCGTCCACTTCACTTCAGGTTCTTGAACGACACTCATTTTGTTCCTCCAGTTTCAAATTTCGATTTTATAAATGTTAGTTGTTCTTTGGTAAGAATCCTCAAAGCTTGTTTTGCCTTCTCATTACTATATCCATAATAACGTTTGACATAATCAAGGTCTTTGATTTTATCTTGACGGAGCCAGGGAGAAAATCTCTTCTTTTTCCTCAGACTATTTATAAAAAAGTCATATTGCATCTTTTTTGGGAGGAAATGATATCGATTCATTTCATTCGCAAACATAATACAATCAATGTGCCCCGAGAGGCAGCGATTGATAATATAAGGGACATATTCCTTCTCAAGCGAAGGGTCTTCATCAATCAGGTGTTGCTTCGTCTGATTGATCGAGTTTAACCAATCTTTTAATTCAATAGTCATCGAATAATTTCCAAATTAGATCCAAGTTTCCATAATTCAAGTTCAGTTCTTAAATTATCTTCAATTTTTAGTTTTTCATATCGTTTGGTCGCTTTCTTTTTCCACCAGTCAATAACTTCTTCTGGTTCATATCCAAACTTTGAAATATAATACCGTTTTTTTTCTGTCAAAGATTTGGCATGTTCTATACATTCATTAAACTCTTTCAACTTATCTTTGTCTTTCAAAGAATTACGAATAATTGAAATCATTTTAGTTTGTATTTTTAATTTCTTTGAAGACTTATCTGCAGAGATTAATCTTTCCCCACCATTGGCATTGTTATTAAACCACCAGAATAAATCTCTAAAGTAATCATCATGGAACAATGGTAGAAATTTACTTTCAGTATCTCCAATGTGTCTAATGTATGGTTTTAACCCATCATACATTGATACACCTTTTGTAGTTCCATACAATGAAGTTGTTTCAAAGTATTTTAGATCTGTTCCATACTTCTTATCAAAATCTCTTTTCAACTTATTAGAAGATGCTAAAAGAGCAAGTAATTTCCCACCAAGATAATTATATCCAAACGGTTGTACTGGGACAATATTAAATCCCATTACAAATTCATTATTAATCACCGACAGTGGAAGAACTTCGCCAAAATATTCATTTCTTGGTTTTGAGTTAATTGTTGGAGATCCAAACCTAATAACCCCAACGACTTTTTTGGTTGTGTCTTCAGTAACTATCCATTTAATTGTTCTACCTGGAATTGCTTCTTCGATAGCATTTGATGCAGTTATATTCAAAATCTCAGAATATAAATCTTGATTATACTTTGATTTTGGTTTATTACTTGTATCAACTTCATGAATCGAAAATGACATATCATTTGGATGCACCTCAAAGTTAGAGAATATCTCATCTTCAGGGCCAAAAAGTTTTCCTGAAGAATTTGACATTCTACTTGATTTTACATACCTAAGATAATCATCAATTCGATTAAACTTAGAATAATATTCTATAAATTGATTTGCAGCCCAAATAGATTTTTCTTCCGAAAGTAAACTCATTCCAAAAACGCCTCTTCATATTCAAGATAGGATTTTGGTGTAATTAAATAATTGCTAGCGGGTTTCAAATCTTTTTTCCACCAACCTACACCACCAGTATATTCAAAAAGAGGAATATTTGCCTCTTTATAAATTTTATCAGTTGGAACTTTAATGGTTATTTTACCATTTTTATTTTTAGTAAAATTTTTCAGTTTTTCATTTTCATCTGCAGTAATAAGAATAGTAGTAGCAGCAATGATAATATAATCTAAAAATACTTCAAAGTTAGTCAAAAATACATCAGGTTTATCCATGAACATTTGAATCATGAACTGAGGTCTATAGCAGTGATCCTTTGTTGGTATAAATTTTTTATTTTTTCTCTTTTCTTCTAATGCATTTTGACTGATCAATCCAGAAGGAACTGAGAGTGTGTGAATCCTATCATAGTTTCCATGAGTGATTGCTCGAACACAATGTCTATTGTCTCTGTATTTTTTCCAGTTTTCACTTTGAGCATTTAAATCTGTAAAAACAATATGTGCATAATCAACAAGTCTATCTTGTTGTTTTTTTGTCAGTTTTTGAAAATTAGAATTCATAATCAGTGGGATGGTACTTCAAATATTCAAGGAAAGTCATTTTCATTTCTTTCTGCGTCATACCACAGTGCTTTGCAGCAGCGGGAAGAGTCATCTGTGCGCGAAATAATGCTTCGTTTGCTTCTCTAACATTATCTGGAGTGGTCTTGATCTTGTCTTCTTTTAGACTTTTATAATCAATTTTATAAAAATTCATTTGAATTCACACTCCACCATAATTTCAGTAAGAGCAGCAAGAAGATTTATTTCTTGGTCAGCCACGAACGCACATTGGTATTGATACTTAGCAATAACAAGAACGGCAGCAGGGATAGTCGCGGGTGTAAGGTAATCATAAGCGGCGTCATAAACCCTGCGAAGTAGAACATGAGCATCGTTGTCAAGGTTGGAGACCACCCACTTACGAACTTCTGTGAAATTTTTGTCTTTGAGGGATTTGATAAGTTCATTTACAGATACATCAGAAAAAGTTGCAAGAATACCAGAGTCAATTTTACCTCCCGTAGAATACCTTTGAAGAGTATTGAGGAGTTGCCTTGTATCTGGAAAATAGTTTTTGATAAGTTCTGCTACAACTTTTTTATCATATTCAATATTTTCCTCGTCAAGAATGTGAGACATTCTATTGAAAATAGATACCATCAACTCAGGTCTTTCATTCTTTGGAATAGGAGTATATTTAAGAACAACACACCTTGATTGAATTGGTTCAATAATTTTATTAAGATTATTGCATGTAAAAATAAAGCATACATTATTGTGAAGTTGCTCAATCACTCCACGAAGACAAAGCATCACATCATTAGTTGTCCCATCAAACTCATCAAAGAATACTACTTTTTTCTTATCATTAAACATAGAAACAGTAGTTCCAAAATTAATGACTTGATTGCGAATAGTATCCAAATACCTACCCTCAGAAGAACCATTCAAAAACAAAACATCCTGTTTTGTAATCTTACAGAGAGTTTTAATAGTTTGAGTTTTACCACAACCCTGAGAACCTTGTAAGATAAGATTTTGATTCAGTTGCCCCTCACTTACTACATTAGTGAAAAACTCCTTTACACTTTTAGTAAGAATCAAATCATCAACAGATTCTGGTGCCCACTTTTCCACCCACAAGAATGGTTTAGTATCAGTAATTTCCATAATTTAATAAAATCCAATCAGGTTTAGTTTAACACGTCAATCAACGAAAATCAAGAACCTTTTTCTTTTCTTCGCTTTGCCGCTTCCCTCATTTTTCTTCTGCTTTCTTCCGTGTGCGTTCTCCCATAAAAACTGTTTTTTTCTCCAAGTTGATTTACTTTATTTTTTTCACTAACAACTTCCCTACATTTTTGAGAAATTACATTACCTTGTAATGATTTTCTTATTTTATCCTTTGTTTCTTGTGTGTGTTTTTTACCATAACGAGGACTGTCTTTACCTCTTTTACCATAGAGAGGATTATTCTCTCCTTTCATTTTTTCACTTTGATTTCTTTTTAGTTCTTCTGTTGGAATATACCCACTTCTACCTTCGCCACCATCAGATTTGTTTAGTAAAATACCAGTTCCTAAATCCTTTCTACCAAAGACAGAAATCATATAGATTTCGTGCTTGAATGCTTCTTCTTCTGTAAGATTTGTTTTGAGTCGTATTATTTTACTTTTATCTTTTGGGGTAGCACAAGGTTTTCCAACTTTTCTATATGCACGGTCTCCTTTACCCTTACCAATATAGTAAGGAGTTCCATCTTCACGCAAATAAGCGTAAGTGTAATACATTTCTGCTCTGTTGTTTGTTCGCATTACTATTTATAAGGGAGAGCATTTCTACTCTCCCACCTGAAAAGTGCGAACAAACCAGGCATTAGTATTTATGCTACCCAAGAGGGTCGTCTTGACGGCATACGAAGATAATTAGATGCAACCCAAGGTTTAGATGCAATATACATCTTGTATGCAGTAAATGTATCAATGTTTGTATCAAGTTTATATTCGTCAGGCATTGCCCGTGCGAATAAAGTTACCTCAGTAATCTTCCCCCTAGGAAACAAGTAGAACGCATCTACAAGTGTCTTGTAGCAGGAATGCACTTTATTATAACGTAAGGTGTACTCGTCACACAAGTTCAAACCGTGCTTAATCAACCAATAAGCATTATGGATACTTTCCATTGCCCATTTGGTACAAGGATGGTTGCGAAACGCACCCTTTTCGGTCTTATAAGGAGTGTTATCAGTCTTGTACAGAAGACCATAACCATGTCCCCATTTTTCGGATGCCACAATAGAAAGCATTTGGCAGCATTCTAGAGGCATTTTGACAATGTGCTTATCAGGAAGACAAATAGCACTTTCAGCAGGCCAAGGAGAAGTAACGAAAATATTCATCAGAAGCAATACTTTTGAACAACATATTTTACTTTTTCTGGTTTATCTTCCATCCAAAATGCTTCTCTGTCAGCATCTTTGAGTCTTGGATCAAAAGCAATAACTTTCTTCAAATCATTTTCTTTTTGATAACTTAGGGACATCAGAGAAGAACTAATACGAAAGGGGTCTAAAAAGGCAAACCCTGATTTACAAGACTGAGCAACATGAACAGATTCATGCATCAAAGTTTCATTAGTGTTAACATATAAGTTTGGAAATTTTTTTATTGTTTCCGTACACATTGTTAAAACTTTTTGCTCAGAACTGTAAAATCCAAAGATGTCATACTTTCGGCAAATAGGAGCATTTTCAACTACTCTAACTTTTTTAGATATCAGTTTATAGACATCCATTTGTTGAGTAGAAAGATAAAGAAGAAATTCCATCAATTAAAAGTAGAATCAGGTTCCAGAGCAATATAATAAGTCAGATTGTACTTGGTATTTGTAAACTGAGACAAAAGTTTAGAAGAGACAACCACGTCATAAGCACCAGGAATAATCTTGATGTTTTCTACCTTGAAGTTAAAAACAAACTCTTCATCAGTCTCACCAACGACGATAGCATATTCGTTAGAAGTATCATTCTTCTTATCGCGCACCACCAGTTTGATCACACCTGCCTCACCAATCGCAGAAAGATCAGGAAGTTGATAAACTGCTGCTGCTTTGACCAATTTCTCTAGTGAAGTGCTATCCAATTGAAAGCAAACATCTTGAGAAGGAAGTTGAATGTCTTTATCGGGAGGAGAAATAATTACATTTGGATCTGCAAAGAAATACTTCACACGACGTTTACCTTCTTTGATGCTCAGATAAGAATCTTCTTTGAAATCCAGATCAGGATCATTGTGAAGACTCAGACCATTCAAGAACTGATTCAGATCATAAATGGCAAAATTGCGGGGAAACTCCTCAGTAATATCTGCTTCGGCAAGAATGTTTTTTGCTACAGAAATAGTGCGAAGTTTATTGCCCTGCTTCACAAGAATGGAATTATTGATTCCAGCAAAGTTCTTGAGAATAGTCAGGGTATTGTCAGAGAGTTTCATAGTTTTGTTTTGGAGTTTCATAATCAACGGAATTCAGTCAGACCATTATCTTTACGGGAATAATGCCCATCAAAGTGAAGCAGAAGCATAGCATAGTGAATGACTTTCATCAAATCACGTTTATTGCGACCATCCTTGTCACCATAACGACTACCATACTTCAAGATGTTTGCTTGACAGAAACCTGCTGCCAGTTTCTTTGCTGCCATCAGGTCAATAGTTTGAATATCAGCATAACCATCCTCATCACCACAGTAGTGTCCGTGATAAGTGCTAGTCACATAGTCTTCAATATCTTTAAGAATTTTATCTTCGTTGTATTTCCAGAGATGATTTTTAGATTCAGTCATAGTCAAGGGAGTTTTTGTAATATCTAACATTCCTGTCCCTTGATTTTGAGACAGGGTAAATTCATATTGAGAATAAGGATACTCATCC